>Ga0163146_10000011_pt1 | contig 246193 bp, 182 predicted proteins | sample OliLakLV19MP7G1_FD_148648 | JGI IMG/M metagenome (GOLD analysis project Ga0163146, IMG submission 148648) | Freshwater microbial mat bacterial communities from Lake Vanda, McMurdo Dry Valleys, Antarctica - Oligotrophic Lake LV.19.MP7.G1 | ecosystem: Environmental > Aquatic > Freshwater > Lake... | reverse complement strand
GGCGGTAATCGTACTGTCGCAAGCTCTGCAAATACAGATTCAGACATTTAAGATCTAGTGACATTCAGCGACAGTCAAGCGGCAAATCTGTCTGACGCCAAGCGGCAAAAACCATTGTCGCTGATCACCGCAGTATCAGCTCACTTTAAACAAAATGGAACGCTCGACCATATTTTAGAAACAGATATAGGTTCTGGAAATCAAAATAGGTGGACGCAGTCTTCTGATGGATCTTGGCATTCCAACGGCGTTTCCGAAGCTCGCCAAAAACTCCAGCTTCAGTCGAATGGTAATCTCACCTGGCAGGATTCTTCTGGTAAAACCGTAACTCAAAAGCCAGGCGATCCTGTTGAATATCTTCGACCTGCCAAACGCACCGGTGATGGTGGCAATCAACCGGTCATAGTGAATGATGTGACGCCGAAGCCGGTAGATGGAGAACCATCGCAGCCGACAGATTTAAAACCATCGCAACCGACAGATTTAAAACCATCGCAGCCGACAGATTTACCAACACAGCCGACAGATGTGAAACCTTCGCAACCGACCGATGTGAAACCGGTTGAGCCAGTGCGAGAAAAACCTTCCGAGTCGACCGATCTGGAACCGTCCAAACCGACAGATCTAAAACCATCCAAACCGGAAGTAACCATTATCCCGCCGTTAAACTCGGTCTATCCGCGCGATCCAAAAGCACTTGTTCAACTACGTTCCGAAATAGTCGATTTGCTCGTGGTAACCGACGTTCCCAATCCTCAAGAACCGATTACTGACAAAGTCGAGAAACCAACTCCCGAAGCCGAACTGAGGACAGCGCGAGATTCATTCACTACTGCCGCCAAAGAGCGAGGCATGGATGTCGCGCGGATGACAGAGTTCATGAACACATTCGAGAAGCGCTGCGAAGATACAAAAAAACTTGGCAATAAAGCACCGACGCAAGAACAGATTACAAAGACATATTCAACTCTGACTGAAATGTTGAAAGGTCCAGCGCAACCAGGCGGGCTTAACGACATCGATCGTACCGACCTCGTCAAAAAGACGATGTACAATTTAGCCGATCCTAAAAATATCGATCAAGCGCTTAATCTATGCAACGTCACTACTTCTGAGGTTTTCACCGCCTCACGTTTTCCGGAAAATTACGCTAGAGTTCTAAAGGAAGTTTCGCTGACTGGAAAATTCAAGACCACGGCCGGCAAGGAAATTACTTTGCCTCCAGAGGCTATCGCGCGTGATCCGGAACAAAACAAATTCACAACGGAGAACGTCGGTCAGGATGCCACCAGAAATCGTTGGAGAAATTACGCGAGCAAAGTGTTCCAAGAGACAGGCGTCAACAGCGTCGTCCCATTCCTCGCCCCTGATGCTAATTACCCGGCATTCGGCAAACCTCACGTCTCCGGCAAATCAGATATGTCTTTGCCTCAGATACAGGCAGCCTGTGAAAATATCAACGGACAAAAGATGCCGTACTTCCCGAGTGGGGATGCGCCTACAGCCGGCGAACTGCTCAAGTTAAAAGAGGACGGCGAATTTCCGGTTGGAGTGCATACGATTCACGTTCAAGATAGTTCCAACGGTATCGTATCCGGACTGCACGTTCAAACAATCCAAGATGTCCGCATGCGCGCCGGTGAACTGCAGGTTTTGCTGGACGATCAGCGGGGAGGAAAAGAAGAAGAAGGTTGGGTTTCTCTTCGTGATCTGCACAGGTACCAGCAATTCAACAACCTTGGATCTCAATGGTATGATATTCCCGAAAAATATCGCGGCAAAAGTTTCGATAGTCTAACTCCTCAGGAAATTACCCCGGCACCACGGCCGGTGCCTCAAGATCAACCGATTAAACCACCTTCGGATGGTCCTTCCGATCCAAATGCTGTGTCTGATCGCACACGAGAGCGCACGGCAGATTCAACAACGCCGGGACTTTTGGAGTCTCGCCGATCCTTGCAAGAGGCGCTATTCGAGGGTGTTGACAAAGGCCTTCTGAAATCGAAACGAGAGGATAAAATTAAAGATATTCTCGATAATTTTGAGAAACGCAGCGCTTCTGATCGTAAGGATGGTTTGGTGGCGCCGGATGAAGAACAAATCGGAAAAGTCTATCGAACAGCACTTGCGACTTTGAAGAATAATGGCGTGATGCCGTATGAAGACCGTCATAAGCTGGTCCTGGAAGGACTAAGAAATGTTTCTGATCCGACTGGAATTGACCAGGGCGATCACGGCACCTGCGGAAATGCTTGTTCGGAAAAATTTATTGCGGTGCGACGGGCAGACATCTATATGGATGCACTTAGCCAGGTCGCCGCCACTGGAAAATACACTACCCAAGACGGCCGAGTTCTTGAGCTTCCACATAATGATCAGAGGCAAGGAGCGTTAGGAAATCGCAACATGACCTGGCAACGAGGCTGGAAGCCGGATGCGGAGTCGCTTAGTTGGGATATATATAAGGAAAGCGGTTGGCATCCAATTTTGCATAATGACGGCAAGCGAAATTATGCAAGCCAGATTATGCAAAATCTAAATCTTGCCGATGCATTAGAAAGTGCCCGTCTTGGCGAACGGCAGGCACCACATGTGGTGGACTCGTTAAACTTTCTCCATGTCGAAGACTTTACGAAACGCATGACAGGAAAACCTATCACCACCATCAATCAACGCATTCAGACCGAAGGCAACATCATGAAGCCGTTGTCCGACGAGCTAGCGATACAACTCAAGCAAGATGGTCGGCTTCCTGCCATGGTTTGGCGTGCTTACCATTGGCAAACCATCCATGATGTAAGAATTGTTCCCGGAAAAGATCAGTATGGGCGAGCGATGAATGTCGTGGAAGTTTACTCCGATAACCAATGGGGAAACAACAGAGATCGGGGCTGGTTAACCGTTCCAGGGCTGCATCAAGAGCTTTCTGAATCTCCTTATTAGGCGGACACCTAAAATATATAGCTGCGTTTAAACCATTTTTTACTGCAAAAACTATGGATAAACAGATTCAACTACAAATTCAAATTCAAGTTTTTGCAGTTCAATAAACACATTCCCAAAAGCAAATTGAGACCGTTTCTTTCGAAGCGGTCTCAATTAAACTGTGCGTTTTATTGCAGAGAAGTCTATTCTAGACTAGCTAAAGATACTCCCGGAGACGCGAGGATCTGCCTGGCTGTCTTAGTTTGCGGAGTGCTTTAAATTCGATTTGACGAACGCGTTCGCGAGTGACGTTGAACAATTGTCCAACTTCTTCCAGCGTACGTTGACGTCCATCATCCAGACCGAAACGCAGTCTCAAAACATCACGCTCGCGTGGTGTCAGTTCATTCAGCATCTTCGCCAGATCTTGACGGAGAAGTTCGTGAGTTACTGTTGTTTCCGGACGATCTGTTTCGGCATCTTCGATGAAGTCTCCAAGTCTGGAATCTTCTTCTTTACCGATTGGCGTCTCGAGTGAGATTGGTTCTTTAGCTGCTTTGATGATCTCATGTAGTTTTACAATCGATACATCCATCGAGCATGCCAACTCTTGCTCAGTCGGTTTGCGATTGAGTTCTTGAGCGAGCTGTCTCGTTACTTTCTTGAGCTTATTGATGGTTTCGACCATGTGCACAGGAACGCGAATGGTGCGAGATTTGTCAGCAAGAGCACGTGTAATTGCTTGTCTGATCCACCACGTTGCGTATGTGGAGAACTTGTATCCACGCTCGTGATCGAACTTTTCTGATGCGCGAATCAAACCGAGGTTGCCCTCTTGAATCAGATCGAGGAACGAAAGTCCTCTACCTATATATTTTTTCGCGATCGAAACAACCAGACGAAGGTTGGCTTGTACAAGCTTTCGCTTCGCCATCATGTCGCCTTGCAGGATTTTGCGGGCGAGTTCGATTTCTTCATCGGGCTTGAGCAGTTGGATTCTTCCAATTTCTCTCAGGTACAGACGAACTGAATCTTCAGTTGCAATTTCACGTGATGAAGGCAGTTCAACTACTTCTTCATCGTCATCAAATTTGTCCTCTTCGTCATCCAAGATCGTGAACTGATCGTCATCCATCAAATCCAGTTCTTCCATCTCGGTTCGTTTCGCGATGTTCTCGTCTTCAACGAGCATGCCGCGGACGGTTTTGTCTTCAGTGGACCTTGCTTTAGCCATTACTGTTCCTCTTCTCGATTAAGAGAGCTTAGGGCTGCCAAAAAAAAATGCTCAATAAAAAACTATCGCTGTACATTCGATGAGATAACTCTAACCCGTTGTTATTTAGACTTCTGTCCCAACGTGGGGACCTTATTTAGAACGGGGAAAGCATCCAGGCGAACTGCGAGCTGAAACTATCGTATGTGCGAAGGGCGTCTTCAAGAGGTTTCTACACAGTTCCTTTATATTTGCATTAACTTGAATGCAATTTCTCAGAAGAGATGAACGTGTGACCCTGCGATTACTGCCAAGGCAAATAAAGCACGTCGCTTTGCAACGGCTTATCTGTAGTATAAGTGCGAAAATCAACTTGTACAGACCTTGTTAAGGTAGTTTAACGGCACGCGATGTCTTGACTACCCCCAAGACAAGCCAATGGACGGGGTTTTCAGCTTTCTTTGCAAGTCTTTCTATGATCCTGTTAATACACGTACATTTCGTATAATCACCCATCAAACCCGGCTCATAGAGAACCTCCGCGGACATATCTATGGGCTTGCAAAGCGCATCGAATGCTTGAGGATCACAGACGATAGTTTCTATCTATATAACGTAGGACCAAACAATTTCTCTATTCATTGTGTTGTTTGTGGAACAAAGCAATCCACCAATAATGGCTTCCAGAGCCAAACCGGTATTGACTGCCGCGTCGAAACCAGCCATTCCGTTTAAAACAGGTATCGTCTCTGGTGCTTATTAACCACATGCGTATGACATTACGAATAACTTAAAAGCCGTCAACACTAAATGTGGTGGCGAGGACAATGCCACCACATTGCGATTGCAATTCTCGTGCAGGATATCACTTCGACTTTGACTTGGTTTTCTCTTGCGATGCTTCAACTCGCTTCACCTGCAAGTCTTCCTGCAATACACGCAACTGATCTCGAAGTTCCGCAGCTAATTCGAAATCCAGATTCCGCGCTGCATTCTTCATTTCTTTTTCGAGTTTCTTGATCACTTGGTGTACATCGAGACCGTGGGCATCAAGCACTTGTTTGACAGTCGCCACCCACTTCTTGCTGTCCGCGGCTTCAGTCTCGCTGCGTCTGCCTCTCAATGCCTCAAGAATGCTGTTGGTCGCATCTTTGATAATCGTTGTCGGCGTGATGTCGTGCTTCACGTTATAAGCGGTTTGAATATCGCGTCTTCGTTTCGTTTCTGAGATCGCTTTATTCATCGAGTCGGTCATTCGATCGGCATACATCACAACTTTGCCTTCCGAGTTACGAGCTGCTCGTCCGATGGTTTGAACCAACGATCGTTCGGCACGCAAGAAGCCCTCTTTATCAGCTTCCATGATGACGACCAGACTGACCTCCGGAAGGTCGAGACCTTCTCTCAACAAGTTGACGCCGACTAAAACATCGAAGGCACCAAGTCTCAAATCGCGCAAAAGTTCAATCCTTTCCAGCGCTTTGATATCACTGTGCAGCCATCGAACTTTGATATCGATCTCTTGCAAATAATCAGTCAGGTCCTCGGCCATCCGCTTGGTGAGCGTAGTGATCAACACCCGCTGGTTGACGGCTCTGCGCTCTTTAATCTCTCGAATCAAATCATCGATTTGTCCTTCAATCGGACGCACATCAATGTTTGGATCTACAAGTCCAGTAGGCCTGATGATCTGCTCGACTATTTGATCGCTGACTTCTAATTCCCAATTGCCTGGTGTGGCAGAAACGAAAATCATCTGCCCGACTTTGTTGAGAAATTCGTCCGCCTTCAGTGGACGATTGTCGCGCGCCGCGGGCAATCTGAATCCATAATCAATCAAAGTATTTTTTCGAGCAAGGTCACCTTTGTACATCCCGTGAAGCTGCGGAATAGTCACGTGCGATTCATCGATGAAGGTCAGGAAACCGGCTTGGCCAAAACGTCTTATGAAATAATCAATCAGTGTCTGTGGTGGATCGCCTGGTGTGCGTCCCTCGAGAATCCGTGAATAGTTTTCAATGCCGTTGCAATATCCGACTTCTTTGAGCATCTCGATATCGAAACGCGTGCGCTGTTTCAAACGCTGCGCCTCGACAATTTTTCCTTGATCGATCAGCTCACGAATTCTATCTTCAAGTTCAATTTCAATTTGAACGATTGCAGATTCAAGTGCCATCTCATCGGTGACGTAGTGCTTGGCCGGATAGATTTTAATCTCTTCGGGAAGCTCTTCAATTTCGCCTGTGACTGGGTTTACGATGGTGATTCGTTCTACGTCATCACCAAATAATTCGATTCGAATTATTCGTTCTTCGTAAGAGGGATAGACTTCAATGACGTCGCCGCGTGCACGAAATCTTGCCCGTTCGACCACTAGATCGTTTCTCTCGTAGTAGATGCCGACCAGGTCTCTCAAGAATTGGTTTCGGTCTAATTGCTGACCGACCTTACAAGAAAGTGCCGCAGAAAGATAACGTTCCGGAACTCCAAGACCGTAAATGCAGCTTACTGAAGCGACGACGATGACATCATCGCGCTCGTACAAAGATCTAGTCGTGGAGTGGCGCAGCCGGTCGATCTCATCGTTGATGCTCGCTTCTTTTTCAATGAACGTATCAGTCGATGGAATGTACGATTCCGGTTGGTAATAATCGTAATAGCTGATGAAATATTCGACGGCATTGTGAGGAAAAAACTCACGCATCTCATTGCAAAGTTGTGCTGCCAGAGTCTTATTGTGCGCCATGATCAATGCAGGTTTTTTCGTCTCCTGAATCACATGGGCCATGGTCATCGTTTTGCCCGATCCGGTCACACCAAGCAATGTTTGATGATGGAGATTTTCCAAAACGCCGCGAGTCAATTTGGTAATCGCCTCCGGCTGATCTCCTGCAGGTGAGTAAGGCGATGTTACTTTGAATGGTTTACTTTTCATATTTTGATTCAGTAATTTTGTTGTTATGCACTAGTTGCCGCTTGCCATGCCTTTGATCACGCACTACATCTGGTGGCACGAATTCCCAGCAATGAAATCAATTTTTGCTGTCTTCGCATGGACCATAAGAACAGCAAATACCGGATGCTTAAACGGCGATGCTTAAAGTTATAACAAAGTTTCGTAGAAGGTAGCGAGAAGCTAGCTGGTCGTGGCTTTATCCGCTTTCACTTCTTCAATTTGGACAGGGTTGGCTTGCGCTGAAGCGTCAGGCGGCATGTCCGCAAGTGACTTGCGGTTCTTTTCTTTTTTCTCGCCTTCTTCGATTCCGGCGACGACCTGGTCCTGCGCATCGGTGAGAGCGCGTTTGAAATTGCCGATTCCTTGACCGAGAGCTCGCCCGATTTCGGGGAATTTTTTAGGTCCGAATAGCAGAAGCGCCGCTGCCGCTACGATTCCCCATTCAACTGGGCTACTTAACATGACTCTGCCCTCTTTTCGCCAACTAACGGAACTTCTGATTAAAACCGGAAAGGCGGTTTTCGCCGGGGTGCGAACAACCTGATTGCTACTACTGCCGCGAATCCCCATTCTATCGGGGCTGAGAACGCTGCAAGCGCATACTCTACTTTCGGACTCAGCTTTGGAAACCCCGCTGCTTACCATGATCGTAACACAAGTATTGCGCCTGAGAGCCGTATGTGAAGGGTATATAGGCAAAACAGCCCTCACACAAGTCTTAAATGGACGCCGAACGCGAGAATATCGCCCAAAATTTCGAAGTAGCCACCGAGAAGACCGAATTTCTTCCCGGCGCGGTCATTTTCGGCAAGTTCTCGTGATTTAAAACCCGACAACACAATCGTTGATGAAAATGAGAAAGGTGTTTTGAGGGCAAAACTTTTAGATTTCGGCATTTCCAAGCGCGTCGACATAACGGACGAGGAAGCGCATCGCCTGACCATAACTGGGGAAGTAATCGGCACGCCGCTGTACATGAGCCCTGAGCAAACAAGCGGTGGACCAATCAACGAGAAGACCGATTTCTATTCGCTCGGTTGCGTCATGTTTTTTTCGCTGACCGGTCGCGCGCCGTTTTATGGCGATACCGCACTTGATACCATATCGATGCATTTAAATAAAGAGATTTATATCCTAGGTTTGTTGACGTCATCATCCTCTTGCTGAAGGCTGCGCACCATAAGTAGTATCATCGCCAATGTCTACCAGGCTTCGTGTATATGCGCAGTGGTTAGTCATTGCACCGAAGATCTCAATTTCATTGAGATGGTGCTATCAGTCAGTTCTAACTTTTCCTGGACAATTGAGCATGAAAGCGTGATACTTTCTGCCAGGTGACTACATCCTGTGTTAGGCTGACTGTTTAGGAATCAAGGACGTTTTATGACTTTTGTGAGGCACCATGCGACCTGCCGCTTGTGGGCAAAAGATAACTGGTCGCACACCGTGCCCCTGGCATGTCTGCTGCTAGCGACCCTGGCGTGGCCAACTGTATGCAATGCAAAAGAGACGACAGAAGTGCAACGGATTGCCCTTCAAAACCTTGCCGTACAAAACGTAATCGGAAAGATTGAAGCAAGGGAAATGCCCTCTGGTGTGGAATCTTCCACCGATATTTTTGATCTATCAATTCCCGATTTTCGTGGACAAAAACCTCAGTTCGACGGTGAGAAAAATAAGGTTGGCCTGGTTCTGGGCGGTGGTGGCGCGCGTGGTGCTGCTCATGTTGGCGTTCTAAAAGTACTTTTGAAAGCTGGTGTTCCTATTGATTGTATTGCCGGAACAAGTATGGGGGCGATTGTCGGTGGGCTGTATTCCGCGGGCGTTTCGGTGGAGAGATTAGATTCGATTTTTCAATCGAACTCCATCATGAAAGCATTTATGGACCTTCCGTTGACAGTGCGCGCGGCGACAGCTCCGATTAAAATCATACCGCGTTTGCTTGGCGCCAAATCTTTTGACGGACTCTACACCGGCACCAAGTTCAGAAAGTATTTGGCCAAAGAATTGCCGGCAGGCATGACTAATGTTCAGGACCTGCCGATTGAGTACTGTGCTGTGGCGCTAAGCCTCGTCGATGGACATGTTCATGCCTTGACCAAAGGCGACCTCGTACTTGCGATGCAAGCAAGTTCTGCCGTACCGGTTCTTCGTCGTCCGGTTCGGATGGACGATCAGCTTTTTGTTGACGGTGGAGTGGCGGCAAACTTGCCGGTCGATGTGGCTCGCACCGCATTTGGTGCTAATTTTATCATTGCGGTTAACGTCGATGAGCGATTCAAGGAAGAACCTATTGAAGATTTCCTTAAAATCGGAAGCGTTGCTGCGAGATTGATTACGCTTGAGCTGGCTAGAAAAGATCATGCTGCGACGGCGAACGCAAATATCGTAATCCATCCCAGAGTTGAAGGCATCAAGTTGCTTTCCAGGAAAGCGAAAGATACTATCATGGCCTTACGTGCCGGCGAAGAGGCCGCATTGCTCGCCTTGCCGGCGATCAAAGAAGCTTTGCACGAACGAGGTATCGAACTGCATCCCGCGCAATTAACTTTTCAGTCCAAGCCTGCTTGTGAGGAATGATGTCGATTAAACTGCTGCAGGTGATCTCTAGTATTAACTGATGGAGCGGCTGCCAGTCATTAACTGCTGAAGCGGCTGCCAGTCATTAACTGATGAAGCGACCGCCGGCTATTTACTATTATTTTTTGCATTTTGAGCTTGCAGTTGTTTCTCTAGAATCTCTTTGCGATATTTTTTCATCGGTTCATTTTGGTACTCGACAAGCACCGTCGTCAGTTTTGGCTTTAGATTGTTCTTCTTCGTTCGATCCGCCAACTCTGAAATTGCTGCTTCCATATATTTGTAATCGGGAATAAAACCTTCCGGCTCGAGATGCGATTCGATCGTTGCTGCATCAATGGAAGCATCCGGTTTATTCTCGACAAAATTGCCGACATTCATATCGGCGATAAAGCCAACATAGTTTGGATCCGGATTTAATCGCACCCATTTTGGTTTGCTCGCTAACCACAAATTGTAGAGAAGCGCGATATGAGGATGATCCGGTTGTCGCTGTTGATGATCGAGGCGAGAACCGAATATGGTGACAAGCATGTCGGGATACTGCAGCGGGATCTGCTTGACGTACTGGGATCCATCGCGCTCCTGGAAGAACTTTTCGGATTCGGCAAGAGTGGCAACACGCTTGGGCCATCTCTTGTTTGGAAACAGTTTCAGTCGAGTCAGTGCCGCAGTGATTTCCGGTGCGTAGTATTTGCGCTCGCCACCAGGCTCGGTGAAGTGCGCAATTGGAAACTCAGCCGATTCTTCCCAAACCTTGTTTCCGTTCTCGTCGAAAAACAAAACTCCTCTCGATGGATCGCGGCCGAGACCCAGGTGTTCTGTCCGATCTCGAAATATGTCGCTTGCCCAGCAGAGTTTGCGCCAGTCCACCAGGCAAGTTCCGGTAGCAGCGCTGCCCTGGCGGTAGTGAGGATTGATGCTCAATTCTTTTGTGGTGCCGAGTACTGACGGGTTTAGAAGAGGTCCAATCGGACTTTCGTAAAACGAGATCCATCGCAAGAATCCCAGGTCCAACGGAAATTTTGCCAGAGTAACGATCAAAACATTGCCGCCGTTTTCCCAACCAACTGCACCAATGTTGTTGACGTCCAACTTGGTTGGAACCAGCTCAGAGATTGTCTTTCCCTTCTTATCTTGTTTTTCGCCATGGGCAAACATGAGGATATCGCGCAACGCTTTTTGCGAATCAGGACCGCGTTCATCCCATGAGCCGCCGGAGTGAAACTGTTTCAATCCGCCACCAGGAAATGCAAATCGCACTTCAGCAAATCCGGACTGGGCAGCGTGCATCGTGAAACGTAACCCGCTAGGTCCCAACCCGCCTGGCGCCACGACTACAACAGGTGCGCCTTCCTTGTATCGAGGCGTTTCCGGATAAATTATGTTGACCGCGATTCCTGTTTCCGGTGCGACTTCGGAAGGAATGTAGGTCGAAATCGACTCTTCTTTTGCCATCGGCAGATTCTTGATGCTGTCCGGCGGAAGGTCTATTGCCTGCGCTGGAGGCGCAATCAGAGAAGTGCCAAAAACGAGTATTAAAAGTGCGGCACAGATTTGAATTCTTAGAGTTTCAAACACAAGGAGTCCTGGATAATTTGGGAGCGGACAGTTTTCTGATGACTTGAGATCGGAACGTTTTATGGGTGATTAGAAGTGAAAGTCGTTCTCTACCCATGAACACTGATATTGCACGTATCTAATCTCAATTTAGCCGTTAGGTTATCAGTTGTGACGGCCGCCATCATTACTCTGTTTCCATTCCACCCGCGCACAATTGCGCTGTAGCCTGAAACGCAACACAGCCGCGTTGATTCACCCGTCTAAGAATTACATAATTGAATTCGTATTTTGCAAAGATGGCATCGTCAGCCGGAACTTGGGCGCTTCGGGTGGTTGACAAGTGCAACCGTTCTGGCTGGCAGCAGGGGCTATTGAATATGCGCGGAGGATATAGAACTGAAGGTAGATCTGAACGTTAGATCTGAACATGCATGCGATGACAGCGCTACCATGCCGCTCTTGATTGAGGTCGTGAAACCGCGCTCGTGTGAAACTGCGCTCGTTAATAATAGCGCTGGTCAAAACGGCGTTGGCTAACACTGCTAGTTTGAGCCGCTATTGTTAAACGGCGATCTCGGAAAAGCTGTCCTTGTCCGCGGCTTCTTCCCTGATCTTCATGAAGCAAGCCCGGCAGTATACTGGCCGTTCTTCGCTCGGCTTGAACGGCACGACGGTAAGCGCACCACACGTGGTGCAATCGATCTTATGTAGATTGTCGAGGTTTTCACCGTTGCGTCTAAACTTCGCCGACAGACGGCAGTTGGCGCAGCGTTTCGGCAGATTGGTCAATCCGCGTTGTTCAAAAAACTGTTGTTCGCCTTCGGAAAAAACAAAAAGTTTTTGGCACTCGTGACAGACAAGATTTTTATCGAATGTCATACGACCCCCCGGTTTCTGGATTTCTAGATAGCTTTTTTCAGATTTGTTTTTTGTTTTTTGGACAATTGAAGTATGGCAATCTGTTCAAGACTATCAGCCACATCCGGATCTTCCGGACCTAATACTTTCTCTCGAAGTTCAATGAATCTTTGGAAGAGGTCTGCGGCATCGCTTTCTCGTTCAGCCTGCGCATAAGATGACGCGAGACTGTGAGTGGAAGCGACAAGTCGGAAATCTATTTCGGCATAATCTTCAGCGTCGGAAAACGCACTTTCCAAAATTGTTCTTGCTTTGTCGAAATCATTTTGAAAGTAAGCTTTTTTGAAATCCCTGATGTAGGCTTCCCACAATAAATCGTAGTTGATCTCAGTCATTTTCTTTCCCATTTTGGCAAACAGCAAAATGGGCACCGAACATCAAAGTCACTAAGACGAAGAGATAGACAATCATTTGCAGTTTATGTAAGCAATCTTGACTAAAGTTACCAAACACCACTCATCGTGCAAAGTAGCTTACTCGCGTTTCTAAAACTTACCTAGAGGAAAGTTTTGGCTGGCAACAGTATCATAGGGACTTAAATTTTGAATAGTAATTTGAAATTTCGCGCCACCGGATTGAATATTCGCTATTACTGTTTGTGAGTGGAGAAAAAATGGCCAAGCTTGATTTGTCTTACCCTCCGATGGAGGCGCAGTTGGTTACTGCGATCCCCGACGGAGACGAGTGGCAATTTGAACCTAAGTGGGATGGATTTCGCTGCATCGCGCATCGCGACGGCGACCGAATCGATTTGATTAGCAAGAGCGGGCAGCCGCTTGGCCGCTACTTCCCGGAAGTTGTGGCAACACTGAAAACTTTATCCGCAAAGCGATTTGTTGTTGATGGCGAGCTCGTCGTTCCGGAAGGAAAAAGCTTGTCCTTCGATAAGCTGTTGCAGCGCATACATCCGGCTGACACTCCCGGAATTGATAAGAAGAAACTGACAGCTCAGCTCGAAGAGCTCGTGGTTGAGGAATCATTTACTATGAACAAACCTGGCGGCTCCAGTCGCTGGAGCACCACCCGTAGTGTCGAGTGGCAACCGATTAACCCTGAGTTAGTAATCGAAGTTCAATTCGATCACTTCACCAACGGTCGTTTTCGTTACGGCACAAAAATTATGCGCTGGAGACCCGATAAGAAGCCGAGTCAATGCAAGTTCGAACAGCTAGGCACGCACGAAGGCTCTTAAAGCGAAATCATGGCGACTCCGTCTGAAAAAAAGTGATTGTTCTATCCGACTGTTCTAATCAGATGACAAACGTTGAAATGGTCTGCGGCAGTTGAAAAGGATCGATTATCCAGCTAGACGACCCGAATCCGTCGCTTTCTCTCGCTGTTCTATACCGCAGTTCTACTTGCTCGATCAGAGCACCGCAAAATGCCTGTTGGAATATTTCCCCGCTTACCCGTTCGGCTGACAGGCGCGGTAACGTGGCTCTTTTTTTTAACCCAGATTACTTAGATAGGATGAAAACTTGGCCACAGTTCGGCGGATTCTTGCTACATTAGATCCTGGATATAAACGACAAGTTTTCGTTTAAGTCCTAACTGCCGTTTATTTTTGATACCCTTTGATAAGACGGTAAAGGTGGAATCATTGAGTAAAATTGAAGGCCAGCATCTATGGTGTCCCATTGATTTGGTAATCCACGTTATCGGTTCTCGCTGGACGATAGCGATCGTACGAGAGTTAGCTACCGGTTTTAAACGGCCATCGGAACTGGCACGCGTGCTTGGCAAGATCAGTGCCAAGACCCTGACGCAGCGTCTGCGAGACCTGGAAGAGTGGGGTCTGGTGGAGCGCACCGCGTTTCAGGAAATCCCGCCACGAGTCGAATATTCACTTACTGAGCGCGGCAAGGACTTGCTGTACGTTCTGGAAGCATTAAAGGATCTGGGAGAAAGCTGGCAGCGATCTCTTTCAATTCAAGTGCCACCAACAGTCAAAGAGCAGTGCAGTCATTGTTTTGAATACCTTGGCCGTGCTGAAAATTCAAAAAACGCGAGCAGCGTGTTGCAGATGATGGGTCCCAGTGGCCGAACATCTGCTACTTGTATAAGTAGTGACGGCCATGTAGACGGCGATGGCGACGGTAATGGCAATAGCCACGGTAATGGACACGGAATCGTTAGCGGCGAAATCAAAAAGCTATGCCAGAACAACCCGATCAAGATAGAAGAAATATCGACCAACTGATCGTCATCGGAGCCTCCGCGGGGGGAGTTGAATCGGTAAGTCAGGTTGTGCACGACCTTCCTGGCGACTTTGAATGCCCGATTTGTATCACCATCCACACAACTCCTGATAATGCCGGTAGGCTGCCCGGGATATTGAGTAGGCGAGGACATTTGCCTGCCAAGTTTGCCACTGACGGGGAGCATCTGAGGAAGGGCAACATCTATGTCGCTCCACCAGATCAGCATCTGACTGTTGAAGGCACACAACTGCGGCTCAGTCGTGGCCCTAAAGAAAACCGAACAAGACCGGCTATTAATCCGCTTTTCCGTTCTGCGGCGCGGTCATTTGATGGTCATATCATCGGAGTTATCTTGAGTGGCGCTCTGGATGATGGAACCGCTGGGATGACCGAAATTAAGGCTGTAGGCGGAACTGCAATCGTTCAAGACCCTCACGACGCGATCTTTAGCGGTATGCCGGAAAGTGCTATTCACGCAGTTCCGATCGATCACATTTTGAAACTTTCTGAAATCGGACCTCAACTTGCGAGGTTGTGCCGAGTCGACCGCACTTCGAAGAATAAACAATCGAAACCGGAGCGGACTGAGCGCCAAAAAAACGAGCCATCAGTGATCTGCCCAGATTGTGGCGGACCGCTTGTTGAAACGGAAAACGAAGTCGAAGGAGTCTTCTTCCAATGTATTGTCGGACATCGGATGACTGCAGATTCTCTCTGGAGTGGACAATCCGAATTTATCGAACGCACGCTGTGGGCGGCCGCGCGCGCTCTCAAGGAGCGAGCCAACTTTGCCCAACGCATGGCGAAACGCTATCGTGGACTCGATAAGCAGAGTGCACGCGCAGCCGGTTTTGACGAGGAAGCGCTCGCAGCCAGCAAAGATGCGGCAGATATAGAGTTGTTGATCAGAAACAACAAAAAACTGATCGCCGATTTCTGAATCTCAAAATGGCTCTGCGATGGGTTCGGCAGAATCAAGAGGTTGCACGGGCGAGCGGCGGACTTAATGGGCGTGTCACGTTTCGGCCGATTGCGTGTAGAATTTGACTCGGAACACGACTCAAACAGAAACCGAGATCTAACAGAAGCCGTAATGAGCAATATTGAAGGTGAACATCTCTGGTGCCCCGTTGATCTCGTCATCCACGTAATTGGCTCGAGATGGACGATTCCCATCGTCAGGTATTTGAGAGGTGGTGCAAAGCGACCCTCTGAGCTTGCCAAACTGCTGAGCGGAATCAGTCCAAAAACGCTAACCCAACGTTTGCGCGAACTTGAAAAGTGGGGCTTGGTCCAACGCGAAGCATTTCAGGAGATCCCTCCGCGCGTTACTTACTCGCTCACGGATAGAGGCACAGACCTGGTCTACGTCATGGAAGCTCTGAGAGACCTGGGCGAGAGTTGGCAGAGAAACCTTGATATTCAAGTTCCAGCTGCAATTAAAGAGCAGTGCAGCCACTGCTTCGACTATATAAAAGACGATGGCTCAAATTGCGAACAGAGCGCCGCTGCCGCTCCCGAACAGTTGCCGTAAGCATACGTGCGTGTGGTTTGCGCAAAACACCACATATGGTGCATGTTTCTCAGGCGTTTTCGAACAACAGTTTTTACAGCCAGGCGCTACAGTCTTCAAAAAACCTTGGATGCACATGATCTAAACCGCGATCGAGCAGCACCGAACTTGGTGTAGTGAGATGAAGTGATCAGCCCAATTGCCCGATTCGCTTTCTCAGCTGACGCGGCTTAGTTTAAACCATCGTTCAATAATACTTCTCAGCGCCGTGCTGCCCACCGGTTTGATCAAGCAGTCATCCATGCCGCTAGAAAGGCAGGTTTCTCTGGTCTTATCTTCGTAACCCGCAGTCAGCGCCACTATTCGTTTGCGTTTACCGGAATCTTTTTCCGCTGCGCGAATGACTCTGGTTGCCTGGAAGCCGTCCATGATTGGTAATCGGCAATCCATAAAAATCAAATCGAATTCAGGAGCTGCATCAATTGCCGCCTGACCGTCGCCAACCGCTTTTGCGCTGATGCCGAGGTGAGCAAGCTGTTTCATGATCACAAGCTGAATCAACGGATTGTCTTCGACGACAAGCACTTTAATTTCTGAAACTTCTGTATTCGGATCAATGTTTTGAACTTGCGACTGATTACTAACCAGTTCACGCAGCTCATTCACAAGCGTCCGCATGCTTTCGGTCTCAACCAGTTCGGGCTCGACCAGTTTTTGTTGGTCGAGAACGCGATTAACCAGGTTAAGCAGAGTCGAAGCTGTCTGCGCGATATTGCGCGACAAAGCCTTCTGCTCTTCAGTCTGCTCGCTTTTATCCAGGAGCTCCGACATTCCGATTATGGAGATGAGCGGCGCTTTGAATTCTTGAAAGAATTGCTTTTCAGAAATAGCCATGGGAAAAAAATAGCATAGTTGTCCGTAACAGATGCCAGCAAGTTTTCATTTTGTGTTGCGTGCGATCGACTCAAAGCTGTTTTGAGAACTAAGGCAACAGCGGCTGCAGTTTCGGAAACGAAGCAATGACGCTGTAATACTGGTCGATTCGTTTTAGCAATCCGTGGCGAGTGTCTCGTTTTGCCTTGTCTGGATCGTTGACCATGACGTCTTCGAAGAATTTGTCGACGTGCGGTGCCAGCGGTGCGAGCAGGGCCAACACCTCGTCGTACTCTTGCTCGTTGGTCGGTCGGCGATACTCGCCATTTTTCTCCCACTTCGACTGAAACTGTTCGTTGAAATTTTTCCAGAGTTCTTTTTCAACTGGTTCGGTCAAAGCGCCTGGATTGAAAGTGTCAGGCGAATCCGATTTTAAAATATTCCCGATGCGGACACCGGCTCTGGCTGTTGTTATGCCTGCTTCTGATTTGAACAATTTTTCTGCGCTGCGGCATCTAGCCACGGTGTCAGCCAGGTCGTTCAATGGATTTCCGTTCGAAAGAACCGCTTCTACAATTTCGCGACCGAAGCCTTTGTCGAGCAATTTGCCCCTCAGTCGTTGCGAAATAAAATCGGCGAAGTCAGCTTTTACTGTTTCACGAGCAAACGCTTTTTTCTTCGACTTCTCGCCGCCATCGTGTGCGAGCATCACTTCGAATGTATCCAACAATTCGTCAGAAAGCCATTCTAGATCGATTTTGAACTCGTTCAAACCATCCATAATGATGTCGACAAGACCTTGAGCGTTTCTTCGCAGCGCAAAGGGATCGCTTGAACCGCTAGGCTTTTTACCAAGTGCGAACAAACCAACCACATGATCGAGTTTATCCAACAACGCAACGAACCTGCCTACGACATCCGCTGGGATGCCCTCGTGAGTGAATCTAGGAGAATAATGCGAAGCGATTGCTTGCACCACCTCTGGTGGCTCACCTTCCAGTTCTGCGTACCAGGCTCCGACATAACCTTGTAACTCAGTCAACTCTCCGACCAGGTTTGTGACCAGATCGAGTTTGCATAATTCCATTGTTCTCTCGAATGGAACAGCAATTTTCGCTTCCAGTTTCAGTTTCTCTGACAGCTTGTTAGCGAGCTTGGTGAGCCGGTTTGTCTTGTCCAGATAACTTCCCAGACCTTGTTGGAAAGTAAGTTGTCCCAGACGATCTTTGCGCGCTGACAGTTTTGTTTTTTGATCGTCGAAGAAGAAGAATTTTCCATCTGCCAATCGTGCTCGCAAAACTCTCTCGTTGCCCTGAGTGATCTCGCTGACGGCGCTTGGAGTGTCATTGTTGGAGATTGTGATGAAGTAAGGTAAGAGATTACCCGTGGTGGCAGTTGTGGTCTTCGGTTTCTCAACCGGGAAGTACCGCTGGTGGTGCACCATTACTGTTTCGAGAAGCGTGTCGGGCAAAGTCAGATAGTCCTCGGCAAATTTGCCGACGATGGCTTGTGGCCATTCAGTAATGTTGACGACTTCTTGAAGCAGCGGGCCGCTCAACTGGCGCGCTTTTCCGAGAACCGACTCGGCGATTTCGCTGACTTGCGTTCTGATCAGGTCTTCGCGTTCTTGTGGACATACCAAAACTTTTGCTGCGCGAAGTTTTTCCACATACTCATCGACATGTCCCAGTTTAATTTCGCCAGGAGCAAGAATTCTGTGACCGAAAGTTGTTTGACCTGCAGCTATTTGATCGAGCTTGAAGTTAACGACGCGATTATCGAGAAGCGAAACGATCCAGCGGATCGGTCGGACAAATTTCAATTCGCAATCGCCCCAACGCATCAGCCTCTCGCCAGATATTTGATGAATCACTCGGGGAGCGATTTCAGCCAGCACTTCAGCGGCGGCGCGGCCTTCAATGGTTAGATTAGCGACCAGATAAACTTCTTTTCCGTACTCTTCTTTGTCAAGTTGATCGACCTTCAAACCGTTTTTTGCGGCAAATCCTTCGGCTTGAGGCGTGGCGCTGCCATCCTCTTTGAAAGCCTTGTTGACAGGCGGTCCTTTAACTTTTTTCGAAATCGTTTCTTGCTTGTCGCCCAGCCCATCGATAATCAGGGTCAATCTGCGAGGTGTTGACAGCGTCTTCATCGTTGAAAACGACAAATTAGCCTCACGCAATTCAGAGGCGAAATTTTCTTCCAAACGTGTGCAGGATTCTTCGATCTGTCCTGCTGGAAGCTCTTCGGTACCGATCTCAAGCAAGTATTTAGTCATGTATCAATTCCGTTTTCCGCGACGATAAGCGGTCGAGACTCATGGAGCCGACATTATAGATCGACCGCCTGTTTTAGACTTGCTTCGTTAGCCGTTCTGTTCACATCCGATAAATTCTTGTACCGAGGTTGTCGAATTTGGACGAAATCGTTCCATTCGCTTATGATTAATCGTGGGAATACTCCTGAGAACCTCTATTTACTATGCAATCAAGTCCGATAATTCGCTTTTTAACTTCTGCTCTGGTCGCTGTCTCCGTTCTCGGTGGCTGCGCCAAGAAAGTCGAGGTTGTCGACATCCCTGAAGAAACGGGACCGAAGTGGGGTTTCATCGATCACAGCGGCAAGTTTGTCATCAAACCTACGTTCCGCCGAGTGAAGCGCTTCACCGAAGGACTGGCCGGAGCCGACCTTCACGCTCGCTGGGGCTTCATCGACCGCGAAGGCAAATTTATTATCGAGCGCAACTATGAAGATGTGCAGGCTTTCTCCGCGGGCTATGCCGGCGTCCAGCAAGGTGGCAAATGGTACGTCATCAACAAGCAGGGCACGGTCGTCTGGCCATCAGTTCCGCTTTGCGCAGAACTGGGTTATCCCCACGAAGTCGACGCCGACGCTGAAGACCACGCTGTAATCGTCCCTTATCTGGACGACAAAGCCCATAAATGGGGCTTCCATGACTTTGGACCGCATGGCAAGGGTGATATCAACCCGGCATATGATGAGGTCAAGTACTTCAATGACGGTCTGTGTCCCGTGTTCAACCGAACTCTCGGCAAATGGGGCTACATCAACAACACCGGACAACTTGTCATCGATTACAAGTTCGACACCGCAACTGCGTTCAAAAACCGGGTTGCTGAGTGCACGATGGGTGACGACTTTATCTGGGTGGATAAGATTGGTACCATCGCCGTCAAAGACAAGCTCGCATCGATCACCATTTTTCACGATGGGCTCGCTCTTCAACAGAGACATGGCAAGTTCATCTTCATTAAGAGAACTGGCGAACCAGCCTTCCGCAAAAAGTTTCGTTATGCCGATAATTTTAGTGAAGGACTTGCTGTCGTTCAGCCTTTGAAAACCGGCAAACGCGGTTTCGTAGACTCTACCGGTGAGATGGTAATTCCTCCGGTCTTCGATGACGCGCGTGGATTCTCGGAGCAGCTAGCTGCCGTCAAAGTAGATCCTGAACGCTTCTTCAAAGAGCACAACGCAGACTTGTCCGTGAAGGGTGCTAAAACAGAAACCGATAAAGTCAAAACTGATGATGCTGTGAAGACCGAAGACGTAAAAACCGACGGCGAGAAGACTGAGGGCGACGCTAAAACCACTGATGGCGAAGGCAAGTCCGACGAAAAATCTGACGTCAAAAAATCTGATGATGATTCGAAAACGACTGATGGCGACTCTTCTAAAACTGAAGGTTCGAAGAAATCAGAAACAAGCACCGAATCTGATGCCAAAAAATCCGACAAGGAAAGCACTTCGAAAGACAGTGCGTCTAAAGAGACCACTACTAAAGAGAGCACTGTCAAGGAAGGCACCGTTAAAGAAGGCAGCCTAAAAGAGAGCAGCTCCAAAGAGTCCAGCTCCAAAGATGCCACCACCAAGTCAGAGATTAAAACGACCGGAACCACTGAGACCAAGACCGAAGTCAAAACCAAATCTAAACTAGATGCGGGCAGCGAAGGTCAAACTAAAACAGTGGTCAAAACCGAAACCAAGCCAGCAAAATAATTGGTCCCGTGTTTATGGACCTATCAACTAACGGCATTGTTTTTCTTGAAGAGGCGGTTTCCATCGCGGTTTTCGTGCGGCTTTTGAAGCGGCTAATCAAACGGCTTTTGAAGCTGAATCGGCGAATTTTTACGTTGGCTCTGGCTCTGGTTTTTGTCGCGGGCTTGTTTCTATCTGCAGTGGAACCTTCGCAAGCTGCAGATGGCCTGTCTTACGGCGGTCTGGAATTTTTCGGCTCATCGCAGATGACTCGGCAGGAAGTCGAAAAATCATTACATTTGAGACCAGGTGCCTCTGAAAAATCTGTGGAGTCGTCCGCGGAATCTTTTCGAAAAAAAGTAGAAAAAATGCGACTGGCGGCCAACGTTCAAATCGTCGTGGATCCGCCTGCTAAGCTGTTTATAGTAGTAGACTTCGAAGACAAGCCGGGTTATGGTGTGCCGACTAGAACCCTGAAGCAGCCACATCATGTAACCACGCAAAGCGAAAAACCAGAATTGCTTTTGCAAAAATTGCGCGACCGGATCGAGCGTTTAAAACAAGAAGGTCGCGACTGGAAGGAGACCTACCCGGGCGGTGTTCGGATGTTCTCCGACGAGCCGGCGAATCAACTGGTGACAGAACTGAGACGTTTTTGTCCGACGATGCGAAACGAATTTCTCGAAATCACGATCTCCGATCCGAATCATCTAAGGCGTTGTGATGCTATCGAACTCCTCAATTGGTCAGGCACTTACGTCGACACCTGCACTCAATTAATCGGCTCTATTGACGATAGTCATGTTGAAGTTCGCAGTGCAGCCGACCAATTTATTTTTGCTCGGCTGGAAAATCTGCCGGATAATTTCCCGTACGATAAGCTAGCGCTGTCGCTGGTGAGGCAGTTAAAACGTCCATCTCACACCGATCGAAACAAAGCCATTCACTTCATCATGGCGTTGATTCGAAAATATCCATCGATGATTCCAGGCTTCCATCAAACTTGCGGAAAAGAAGTCGAGCGATTTGCAACTGAGAGTCAAATCTCCAGTCTGCGTAGAACCGCTAACGACCTGCTTTCCGTCTTGAGTGCGCCACTACCTGTGACACCGGGACCGAAGATCCCATCATCCGGTTTCTAACTGACTAAAATCCGAACGCTTCAGAACAGTCGATCGATAATTTTTAGCACCTGATTCTCAGACAGTCGTTTAGAAGCTCTGGGTGAGGGTATGAATAAAGTAGCTGGTGGAAGTTTCAAGCAGTCCCATCTAATTATTATTATAAATCTTTTACGGACGCCTTCCACCGGCGTTATTTTTTTTTCCAGGCTTATCTATTTGTTCGACCGCGCTCGTCGTAGATCAACCGTGTGACCGGGCGATCGTTCAACAAGTGTTCGTTGACTATCTCTTTGACGTCTTCCGGCTGTACGTGCGCGTACCAGACGGTGTCCGGATAAACGACCACGAGTGGACCGTTGCCGCACTGATCAAAACAACCGGCTTTGTTTATTCGTATCTCTTTTTTCAGACCCAGATCGCCTATCTCTTTTCTGAACTCACCAAGAACCGCTTCAGCTCCCTCTCCCGGGCAAGTCTTTCCGCTGACACAGATGAAAACGTGTTTTTTGAAGACAGTCATCAGGATCGTTCCTTATAGGTAGGATAGCCGGGAAACTTGGTTTTAGATGTCGAGTGCTTCTGTTCAGACCGCGAAGAGTGAGACTAGCTCACCGAAATCATCTTACAAAATTTGTGGCTGCGCATGGAGATGTAACGAATATGTTGACGTGGATAGGCTCGGTTTCTTGACGAATATATAGTGACTTGCGAGAATGCGAGCTTACGCATTTTGCGTCTGACCGCAGACAGCCGGTATCTCGTTGGTTTTTTAATAAGCGAGAACTAAGGATTTTAAACGAAATCGCCAGCCAAGGTCACACAACAGACAAATTATATGTCCGAGAGCCCTGCTCTCTGTGTGGTCCCTGCGGTTTTACTGCTGGGATTTTCTATTTTAGCGGTTTAGATGTTGAATGCCTGGTTGAAAGCGGCACACGCCGCGAGCAAAGGGAGACGTCACAATGGCCACAAAAGAACGCAAAGCAGAAATCGTCACCGAACTGCAAGAGTTCTTCAATAACGGCAAAGTAGTGATCGTCGCTGATCTCACCGGGCTAACCGTAGCGGAATTTACCGGTTTCCGTCGCACACTCAGTAAAGAAAACGCCAAACTTCGCGTAGCCAAAAACACTTTGGTTAAGCGGGTTATCGAAGGTACTGAGTACGCAGCGTTGGATTCTCTGGCTAAAGGTCCTTCTGGATTTATCGTTGGATACGATGACCCCGCCCAACCGGCGAAAGCGGTCAGCGAATATCTAAAGGCAATCAAAAAAGGAACCGTCCGTGGTGGTGTTCTGGAAGGAAAAGCGTTAAACGCTGCCGATGTAAAAGCACTTGCCACCATGCCTACCAAGGAGCAATTGCTGTCCTCGATTATGGCTGGTTTGGATTCTGGAGCTGTCGGTATCGCCGGCATCTTGAGTGCTGTAATTAGAGACATCGCCTACCTTGTTGAAGAAGTCGCGAAGAAGAAAGAAGAAGGCGCCGCATAAGCGCTAACCGGGAAATTCGAAAGTAATAAACTGAAGGGAGTTACGACATGGCTACTAAATTAAGTACTGATGAATTGTTGGAAGTTATCGGCAATTTGACGCTTCTCGAAGCCGCCGATCTCAAAACCAAAATGGAAGAAAAATTCGGCGTAACCGCAGCTGCACCTATGGCCATGATGGCTGGTCCTGCTGCTGGTCCTGCTGCTGAAGTAGAAGAGCAAACTGAATTCGATGCAGTTCTCACCGAAGTTGGCGATAAGAAAATCAACGTTCTTAAAGTCGTTCGTGAACTGACCGGACTTGGCCTCAAAGAAGCTAAAGACCTCGTTGATTCAGCTCCTAAAGCAATCAAAGAAAAAGTCAAAAAAGAAGAAGCAGAAGACATCAAAAAGAAAGTCGAAGAAGCTGGCGGCAAAGTGGAGATCAAGTAGTATCTGCGATAACCTGAACTGTATAACCGAGGCTAATCCTGTTTTTTGGTTTGGAGACAAGTTATGCGGTGCCCAGGTTGCGGACTCTACCATCCTTCCCAATACGATAATTGTATTTCGTGCGGCGTAAGCTTTAAGGGCGGGACTGATATTGCAATAGAAGAGGCGGACCTCAATCGTCATAATGGCGAAACTGAGTCCGCCTCTTTTTCTATAGAACAAAACCGTGAGCCAATCGTGTCTCCTTCCGAAAACGGCGAAGGCAGTCAATTTCCACAGCGTCGTGGCTCAGATGCAGAGGACGACCATCATCATCACAAGAGACGTTCAACGCACTTGAAACATCAAAGCAAATCAATCGTTGCCAACATGGCTGGAGTAGTGACGGCGATTTTCATTCTGCTCGTTTTTGCCGGAGCTACATTTTTCTTTCTTACTAGAACACCTGATGACGAGCGCCTCTTGACCAAAGGAAGAGAGGAACTTTCTCGCAACCAATATGCATTTGCTGTTGAAACTTTGAATAAGGCCGCGGCAAAAAGTCCAAAAGATCCAAGAGTTTTCTTGTTGTTGGCTCGAGCATACGTTGGTATCAGTGACGTCGATAAAGCGTGGGAATCGATCAGCCATGCGCAACAGCTCGGTAAGGGTGTTGTTGCCGAGCCTGACCTGGCCTCGGATCTGGCGAACTATTATATGAAACGGCAGCAGTACGATAAGGCTATCGATCTGCTTCGTCCACTTGCTAAAGAAAACATCGGCGATAAGAAATCCGAGCTTGCGGATCTTGATGCCGCATATGGTGACTCACTACTCGGCAAAGGCGACCTCGAAGGCGCGTTGAGATGCTGGGAAGAAGTCAAAACGTTGCAGACCGGAAGCCGTTTGGGCGAGGCAGAAGCGCGCTTAACGACTATCTATGAGAAGCTGGCGACAAAACTTTCCGGACAGAAGAAAGACGAAGCGGCTCTGGGTTATTTGAGCAAGCTGACGACGATTGCAAAAAATCCAAAGCATTATTTGACCATGGCCGATATCTACGAACGCAGCGGGAAATTGGATCTGGCGATCGAGCAACTTCGCAAAGCCAACGAACTGAGTTCTTCTACAGAGACGGCAAAACGGCTCTCCGTCCTGCTTTCCAAACGTGGCAAAGAACTGATGGACGATGGCAATCACGACACGGGTTACGCTTATCTTCAACAAGCTAGAAGTATGGACGCGTCGAATTCTGTCCCTGATATTGTCTTGCGTGCGGTCAACATCGGATCTGGTGGTGGCATGCCGAAGATTTCCGGAGAGATCTGGAATCCTACCGACAATGACATAGGAAAACTGACTATACGAGCCGAACTCTGGGACAACAAGAACAACAAAAGCCTGTGGTCGAAAGACACTAAATTGGTGGACGAGTTTGTCAGGCCACTCGGAAGTCGTGACTCGAAATCGTTTAGTTTCACTTCTGGATCATCTGCTCGCTATGACGGCACGGTAGATTTCCGAGTGTTCATCGACGGCGTTCTCTATAAAGCCTACACGCTTGAGAAGAAGGGCTCATCTGGGTCGTCTGATTCATCCGATTCATCTGATTCATCAGAGACTGCCAGAAAACCTCCGGCACGTGCACCTGAAGTGACGACACCGAAAAGCACACCACCTCCAACAGCACCGCCGATAGTATCAGGTGATGCCGAGCCACAAACCGCTCCGACCCCAGGCACCCCCACCACCGATGGTGCTCCAGTGCCGATGGGAACGCCACCAACCACGACTCCGGGTGGTGTCTCGCCCGAAGAGAAGACAATTAAAGATCTCGGATTCTAGACTGCTCTCGGAGTCCAGACCGCCCGCGCTCGGGTTCCAGACTGCCTGCCCTCGGATTCGAGGCTGTCAGATCTCAGATTCCAGACTCCGGACTCCAGATTTCAGGCTGTCTTAGCCGTTGTAAACGCGGTCGCCGCCTTCGGTTTTCGCCAGGTCGAGGAACTCGATGGCTTTGAACATCAAGTCGTTTTCGTCGCGAGCGTGAGTCGGGAATGATACCACTCCGACACTTGCGGTTACGCGCAGATGTTTCAGTTCTTCGTTGATAGGTTGTGTCTTCAACCTTTCGCGGATGCGCTCGCCGACGACGACGGCACGAGATGAATAAGTCTCGGGAAAAATTACCGCTAGCCGATTGTCTTTACTGCGACCTGGAACGTCAACGTCGCGAATCGCTTTCTGCACGATTCCTGTCGCGGACTTCAACATGTCCTCCACGATCATCGAACCGTATTGTCGTCCGTAATTATCAAGCCCGTCGATTTCCATAATCAACAGAGACACTGGTCGTTTGTATCGTTTGGCGCGTTTCAATTCGTACTCGAGCTTGCGCATGAAAGCTTTGTGGTTGTAGATGCCGGTCGATTTATCCAGCAGCGTGACTTTCTCGTAGTGATCGAGTTTCTCTTCGCTGATAAATTGCCTGGAGCGATCGAGGGTTCGCTGCTGAACTTCCTCTTTGAACTTCTGGCGGTCTTCCTTCGTCTTTTTCATGAGCTGCGTAAACTTGGTCTCGCGTGCATACGACCAACCTTCGCGCTCACGTGCTTCCTTTTGTGTTTCTTCGTGATCGACCATTGCTTCGTTACCTTCAAAAGCGCTACGCCAGCGTCCCTAGTAAATTTGGTCTCGAGACCAGCCGCGGAAATTGCAACTGTCAGCCTCATTGATATGAAATATACCCGGATATTCCAGAACTATACGGCGTGTATCTATTTCTTGCAAAACCTTGGCAGGGTGAATCTGTGGGCTTTTGCGCCAATTTCGGATGAAATGGTTTTGCCAAGAGGGCGAGGCTCTGAGCCCGGATCGCCTTTCAAGATTTGGAGAAACGGCTGGAAGCCTGTAGAGTAGAGATATAGCCTCGTTGAGTGGCTCAATCGCACCGGCCTTTACTCACTCAAGGAACGAGTAAGTTGAACAATATAAACCTTCGGGACCACCTGGAATATTATCGGAGCCAGCACAGAACACTGGGCTGTAAGCTGACTCACTTGGTCGGCGTCCCTTTTATCGCTTTTGCCATTCCCATGTTTTTTCTCAATCGAAAGAAAGCGGCCATGATGTTTTCCTTCGGATGGTTTTTACAACTTCTCGGTCACTATGTTTTCGAGCATAATAAGCCGATCCTTTTCACCCGCGGCCGCAGCCCGTACACCGCAATTTCTGCTCTCGTCTTCGTTGGCGAAGAGTGGATGGACACACTTCGCGCGGTTCGGGACGAACTTAACGACATGCCGAAAGGCAAAAACGTAAATTTCAATCGTGTCAGCGAAAGTATTCGACGGGTCAATAAATATCGAGAGCAGCTACGAAGGTAGTCGCGCCGGCAGGTGTCGCTCCAGGGTCGGTAGAAAAGTCTCGAAGAACGTCTACTTCTTAAGGGAACGTTGTTTCAGCCACGAGTCCACCGCGTCAATCACTGATGGGTCAGGATTCGGCGTCTCGAACATCAAGTGTTCACTCAAACCCTGAACGATCATCGATTTATCTTCACTGTTGACGGCTTCGAACAATTCGAACGTTCCTTTCGGTTTGACCAATCTGTCTTTCAAGCCTTGAAGCATCAGCACCGGAACGTCCTTGATGTCCTCCGCGCAACGCTTGGTTGTGCGCATGAACACCGCGAATTTCATCAATTCTATAGGTGAGAGATCGAGTCTCGCTTTAGAATCCTTTGCCCATTCTTCCCGCGTCGCTTCCTGCGAAGTCGCGCGTTCTGCCACGTAGTCGCCCACATCAAAAGGTTTTCTAGGGTCGGCGATAAAGTGCATGGCAGTCTGCAATGACATTTTTCTTTTCTGAAAACGCTCTGCTGATGGAACTGATGATATGACACCATTAATTTCAGAACCGAGTTTTGCTGCGGCTCTCAGCGCTATCGCTCCACCCATTGATTCACCCAGAACGTAGATTGGAATGCCTGGATTCTTTTTCTTGAAAATCGAAACTGCGTCTTTGATATCGCCTATACACAAGTCATAGTCTAGGTCTTCTTCTCCCCGCGTATTTACCCAAGCACCGAAACCGCGCACATCTAACGCGGCGACAATGTAACCACGGGCGGTGAGTTGCTTCGCCGTGTGTGTGAAGGAGTGATTATCCAGACCAAGTCCGTGAACACAAATAATCGCCGCGAGTGGCTGCCCGGCTGGGCGCCAGACGATAATCGGCATACTCTTGATTCGGAAATCGTTGCCCGCCCAGGCAATATCGGCAGGAGTTTTTGGAGCCATTGCTTGAATATAAGCTACGCGAAAAAGCTTGGTAACCTCATCAAATTCGGGCAACACACCAGCGTTCTCCGCGATCGATCGCATTTGCACGATCTGCGAGACTAGAGACTGCCACTCAGTTTGAGCCACTTCAAATTCGGCTCGTCTTCCGGCTCTCTTCAGAATTTCGGCGAGCTGAATCATTGACCAGGAATAGCTGAGGACAGCGGGAACGCCACCGCCATTAAGCTGAGCCCTTGTCGAAGCGATCAGGTTGCGACAATCGCGCTCTGCTGCAGCGTAATCTTTGAGTCGAGTTTCGCAGCCTACAATCGATTCTAAAATTTCTGACGTTAAAACCGGCGGCAACGACGCGTCTTGCTGTGCCATGAACATCGCCGCTTTGTAGTTGGATAGCGCTTCTTTCAAATCGTGATTGCGATAGTAGCAGTCGCCGATGCGCTTCATCAAAAGGACATTAGAGCGAACATCTAGCTTTTGCTTTTCGCGGATGGACTGAGTTTCGCTTAGATACTTCAAAGCTTGAGAATAGCGTTCGGTATGCGCTTCTATTGCAGCTAAAAAATATGGGTATTCGGGATCGAGCTTACCATCACGTTTCCCGGCGTTATACGCATCAGTTAACATCGTCTTTGCTTGATCGACTTTTTTGTTGAGAATCAAATTTAGCGCTTGTCCGCTAATGCTCGATGCATCAAACGGGATCGGCAGTGATTCGGTCGGTGTATTGTTTATATACGGAACATTGACGTCGATGCCCTTGCGGATGCCGCCAGAACCCTGCTGACTTTCTTTCCTGGCGCTTCGGCGCTCTTTTAATTTTTGACCGGGCCGCAAGCGGTACTTTCGCCCGTTCGTTTTCGACTGCGGTCCGTTATCGTCGCCCGCTTTTGCATCTGAATTCGTTGTTGAGGCGGCGTCGGAATCGGAAGTAGGCTCACCGGATTGCGAGTTGGCAAAAACACCATTGAGGTCCGGTGAAACACCTTCGGACTGCGCTATATTCGGTGCGCTCGATTGCGATTGTGATTGGGAATTGGCAACACTATTGATGTTTAGTGATACACCTTCGAACGGCGGTGAGTTCGGTGCGCTCGATGGCGAATTGGAACGATCAGCGTCGGACTGCAGACTTGTCGGTTGCGCTGAAAGTGGCTCAGCGCCTAGTAGCCAGCAAGACATGGCGACGAGCAACATGCGTCTGCTCATTCTGAATCTCCTTTGACTCCGCTTGATTGGAATCTCATTTCGCTTTATCGAGTAAATGTAGTAATCGTCGTGCATTCATCAGTCGATGTTCAGTGGTGCACCGCCACAGTTTAGCAGGTGCGGTGCCGAGCGAGGCGGTCGGACTAAGAGTTATTCCTAGCATAGTCCGAATCGATGCCGAGTCGAGGTTATTCCGAGCTAAAGTGATTCGAGGCGGAACGCAGGCAGGTTGGAGTGATTGATTCGAGCTGGAGTGATTCGAGTCGGATTGACTCTGTGACTTTATCGCTTCATGCTCAGACCGATACGTTTGCGATCTTTGTCGACGGATAAAACTGTGACATCAACTCGCTGATGCACTTTGACTACTTCTGCCGGATCCTTGATGAATTTATTAGCGAGCTCGCTGACATGCACGAGACCATCCTGGTGAACTCCGATATCGACAAAGGCACCGAATGCGGTGACGTTCGTGACGATGCCGGGGAGTTTCATTCCTTCGCGCAGATCTTCCATCTTATTGACGCCTTCTTTAAACTGCATCGGAACCAGCTTCTCACGAGGATCTCGTCCGGGCTTTTCCAGTTCGCTGAGAATGTCTTTCAAGGTCGGCAGTCCGACCGACTCACTGACGTATTTTGATACGTCAATCTTCTTTCTGACTTCGGAATTGGCTATCAGATCTTCGAGTTTGTGAGCAACATCCTTGGCCATCTGCTGGACAAGTTCATAACGCTCCGGATGCACCGCGCTTGAATCTAGTGGGTTTTTCGCATTGCGGATTCTAAGAAATCCGGCGCATTGTTCGTATGCTTTGGCGCCCAGGCGAGGGACTTTCTTCAGTTCACTGCGTGACTTAAACGGACCGTTCTCATTGCGATGCTTGATGATGTTGCCTGCTAGTTGCGGACCGAGGCCGGAAACAAAGGAAAGAAGTTCTTTGCTGGCGGTGTTCAGTTCAACGCCCACCGAGTTGACGCAACTGGAAACAGTGTCATCGAGACTCTTCTGAAGTTCTGACTGGTCTACATCATGTTGATACTGCCCGACACCTATGGACTTGGCGTCGATTTTTACCAGCTCGGCCAGCGGGTCTACGAGGCGGCGTCCAATTGAGATGGCGCCTCTCACGGTAACATCATGGTCCGGAAACTCTTCACGGGCCACCGGTGAAGCCGAGTAGATCGACGCGCCGCTTTCGTTGACCAGTACTATCGGTGGTGCGGCTACTCCGGCGGCATCGTAGTCTATCGACTTTAGAAAACTCTCCGACTCTCTGCTAGCAGTGCCGTTTCCTAAAGCGATTGCTTCAATTTCGTATTTCTTAATCAGGTCGATAATCTTCTTTTGCGCGTCAGGAACTTTCTTATCTTCGTGCGGATAAATCACATCGTTATATTTCAGTTCGCCTTGTTTGTTGAGGCAAACGATTTTGCACCCTGTTCGAAATCCAGGGTCAACGGCGAGCACGTTCTTTTCACCAAGCGGTGGTGACATGAGCAACTCGCGTAAGTTGGTCGAAAAAACATGAATGGCTTCGGCATCGGCAATATCTTTTAGATCTGCGCGTACCTCGGTTTCCATCGAAGGCGCAAGCAAGCGTTTATAACAATCTTGAATCGCTTTATTGATCTCTACGCCGCACGGGCTTTTTGCACCTTTGAGAAATTTCGATTCCATAATTACAAGGGCGGGAATTTCTTCGGGCTCGATTGAAACTTTTAAGAGACCTTCTTTTTCTCCGCGGAAGAGTGCAAGAATTCTGTGAGAAGGAATTTTTGTGGTTGGTTCTGACGACGAAAAATAGTCTTTGAATTTTTCGGCTGCTTCTTCAGTGCCTTTCTTAGCCAGTTTTGAGGAGATAACGCTTTTTTGAAACCAGAGACGTCTCATTTGTTTTCGAGTTTGATCGTCTTCGTTGATCCACTCGGCCATAATGTCACGCGCTCCGGCCAGCGCATCGTCGGCGGTGGCAACCCCTTTTTCTTCACTGATGTATTCTTGGGCGGATTCGGCGGGATTTTTGCAACTGTAGACAAAAATTGCTTGAGCCAACGGTTCCAGACCTTTCTCTCTGGCTGCCGTGGCGCGGGTTTTGCGTTTCACTTTGAACGGCAGATAGATATCTTCCAGTTCTGTCATAGTCAACGCATCATCAATTCTCTTCTTTAGTTCGTCAGTCAGAAGGCTGCGCTCTGTCAGCGACGAGAGGATTGATTCTCGCCGTTTGTCGAGGTCGATCAGACGCTGAAGCAAATCACGGATGTCGGTGATTTGCACCTCGTCGAGGCTGTTGGTCGCCTCTTTTCGGTACCTGGATATGAATGGAACCGTGGCACCTTCGTTGAGAAGTGCGATGGTGGCAGCCACCGAGCGCGGTGCCAGGTTTAAATCTGCGGCGATGCGATTGGCGTAATCAGTTGTCATTTTTAGTCGCTTTTGTTTATGTGCATTCTATTCTTGTTCGAACATGCCGCCGATTCCGGACAGCAGGCCACCTTGCTCTGCGCCAACGCTTTTGCCGGTGGCGGCGGTAGCGAGGATGCGATTGGCCAGGCGCGAGAACGGCAAGCTCTGCAACCAGACGGTTCCGTGACCCTGGAGTGTGGCGAGGAAAAGTCCTTCACCGCCGAAGATCATCGATTTCAAATTGCCGGCCCGTTCAATCGAATATTCGATGCCGGGAGTCATTGCCACAAGACAGCCGGTGTCGACGCGGAGAGATTCGCCGTTTAGTTTTTTCTCAATGATTGCACCACAAGCGTGGACGAATACCCAACCATTGCCTGACAGTTTCTGAAGGACGAATCCTTCGCCACCGAAAAAGCCGGCGCCTAATTTTTGAGTGAAGGCGATATCGAGTTTGGTGCCAAACGCCGCGCACAGAAAACCATCGCGTTGGCAAATCACTTCGCCTTCGAATTTCGACAGATCCAGGGGAATGATTTTGCCTGGATATGGTGCGGCAAAACAGACTCGGCGTTTGCCCTGACCGCGATTGGTGAAGTGGGTGATCATAAGCGATTCGCCGACCAGCAGGCGTTTGCCTGCGCCGAACAGTTTTTTCAACATGCCGTCATTGGCATCGGTGCCGTCGCCCATTTTCGATTCGAAGGCGATGCCGTCTTCCATATAGTTCATGGCGCCGGCTTCAGCGATTACTGTTTCACCGGGATCCAACTCAATTTCAACGGCCTGGATATCATCTCCGAGGATCGTATAGTCGATTTCGTGAGCTTGAAGTGCGCACATCGTTTTTTTCTCCGAATAAGTGGGGCGTGGTTCCTTTTATAGAAGTCGAGCACGCGGGCTAAGGCGAGACCTGAAACCAGGGCAGGTGCCAGTTTGTGGCTGTCGAGCTGATTGTTTAGTCTAGCACTACTAAAAATCCTTTTCGTTAATGGCGGCAGGCGCCAAAATCCCTTTCGCCGGGCCGTCAAAGGTCTTGGGGATTTGGGCTTGTTTGCCACGGGGGCGAGGGGTAACTTGCGGCGCCTGCGCTGTTTTGCGTAGTTTCCCCACTTGTGAGGGGGGCATCCATAACTTAGGATATTGTCAAGCTCACTTCTCGCTGATAACTCGCTACTTTTATTAGAGGTTGCCCTTCAATGGTCGACAAAAGTTTGCCGTCGGATCGATCCGGCGCGGTTCAAAATGCCAAAGACGACAGCGCATCGCACGCCCTCACCGAGACTCAGTCCGGCGACTCCAGAGGCGCTATGTGGACAGGCACCAAAACGGCTTTTCTCGATACAAGCGTCTGGGGCGATGTTGCCTTTCTCACAGCCGATGCAGCTTCGCCTCCAGCGCCTCCAAAGCCTGCTGATCAAAACCGCAAACAAACTCCAGCCAGCGCCAAGGACGGCAGCAAAACTACCCCTGAGCCTGAGACCTGTGCCGGAAACGATGACTATAAGTCGATCATGGACCTGGCAGCTCGCAACATTTATGAGCCAAGCAAACTCGGCGATCTGAAAAAAATCATGGAGCCACCGTGCCTCAAAACAACTGCTGATGCTGTGGCTCTTGCGGATAAAGCGCTCGAGGTCGCAGGCGATCCATACACTGATGTACTGCCTGCCAACGAAGCTGCTGCTCGTCGAACGTCCCAAGAAGGCCACCTGATCGGTGTCGGCGTTCAAATCAACCGCGCTGAATCGGCGCCGGGCAAAGCGCCTAAGAGTGCAGGACCGATTGATGTTCAAATCGTATTCCCGAATAGCCCCGCTGATGTTGCCGGTATTAAGAAAGGCGACCAGATTACTTCTGTGGGCGGCAAAGACGTCAGCAAAATGAGTCCAGACGAAGTCGCAGCCAAGCTGTTGCGTGGTGCCGAGGGAACCGATGCAAAGGTTTCTGTTCTCAGAGACGGCAAGGCTATGGAATTCAACATGAAGCGCGCGGACTACAATTTCCCGTCGGTTGAAGAGAAGAAAATCGGCGATTTTGCTTACATTCATTTGAGCGATCTCGGTCAGGATGATTCTGCCGACGAACTCAAAGGTGCCCTCGATCGGCATCAAGACGCTAAAGGTTTCGTTTTAGACCTGCGCGATAATCCTGGTGGTTTGGTTCCACAAGCATTGCTTGCTGCATCCTTGATTATGGAAAAAGGCGAGATCATGGCCGTCAGAAGTCGCGTCGATTCTGACCCTGCAAAACCGGAATACGCAACTGAAAAATACAGCGTCACCCCCACTGGTATCACAGTGAGCGACGAAAATGATGAGCTGATTGGTGACGGTGAAGAAACTCGCATGCCTGATCTGGTGAAAAAACCGCTGATTGTTTTGACTAACCAAGGCACCGCTTCGGCGGCGGAAATTCTCGCTGGTGCTTTGAAAGACAATAAAGAAGGCGTTATCGTCGGTGAGAAAACTTTTGGAAAAGGCATTGGACAGCAGATCTTCGATGAAATGCCTGGTGGCAGTATGTTGAGTGTGACTAACTTCCGATTCTTCTCACCGTCCGGTCAATGGATTGGTGATGGACACAACAATCGAACTGGTATCACTCCGGATTTCGCCGTAGTCAATCCTAAAGGTGTGGAATACGGATCTGTGCAAGATGCACAGCTCAACGCCGCCTTGAAACTTCTTGAAGAAAAAACCAAAGGAGATAAAAAGTAGTTTTGTCAGTAACAGTGAGTTTGTAAGCTAACGATCACAATCTGATCGCAATGTGGGAAAACACATGACTGTTGTAGAACAGCTATGGACACGGTTTTAGGTCTATCACTAACAGATATTGGTTGTGATCGGGAGGTGATCAAAACAGTCCGAAAACTCGCTATTTATGCGGGATCTTTACAAATCGGACTGGGTTTTAAATGTGACAAAGTTGTGATCGCTCCCGGCAGGCGAGGCTTTTGAGCCTTTTGTGTCAGGGACTTGCGGGGTGTTAGTGTTTCTACCACTTGCGATCACAAAGCTATAACACTATCTTGTTATCGTTGAATCGTGGGGACCGGTTTCACTGCAACCATATTTGATACTGCTGACAGTGTGTGTTAGCCAGCAGCATCTATTCAATCCGACTAACAGTCTAATTAGCGTTGGCAGGTTCATCTTCATGAGCCGCCTGGGGTATGCGCGTGGAAACAAGGAACTCTCTTATGCAAACAGCGACGACCGGTACTGAAACAGTACCTCGCGCAGATGGCGATTCGGCTGACTCATTCGAAGCACCAATAGCGGAACTAGACAATCACTCTGAACACCATCATAGCGAGCCTTCAGAAGCGGAGCTTGCCGAGACTTCACCGGATGGAATTCAGAACGAACAAAAATTCGTCAGACGTGAAATTGAGAAACCAGAAAATGGTATCGCCGGTTTAAAACACTGGCGCCAGGACATGATGGCAGGACTAGTCGTAGCGATGGTCTCCGTGCCGCTTTCGCTTGGTATCGCATTAGCTTCCGGGGCTCCTCCAATTTGCGGGCTGACTTCCGAGATCGTGGCTGGTCTAATCTTTCCTTTTTTAGGTGGCGCTTATGTCACCATCAGTGGACCGGCCGCTGGACTGGCTCCAGTGCTCTACTCCAGTATCGCCGTTCTGGGCGACGGAGACATGGAAAAAGGTTATCACCTTATTCTCGGCATCATTATGTTCGCTGGACTCACGCAGATAGTTTTGACTAAAATGAATGCCGCCAAGTTCAGTTACTTGATACCGAAAAGCGCTATTCATGGGATGCTCGCCGCGATTGGTCTGATGATAATCGCCAAGCAGATTCCGAATTTCATCGGACATAAATATGAAGCGCACGAATTTTTCGGACTGATTGCAGAAACCCCATCGCATATCCAGCACATGAATTTCAGCGTGTTCGCGATTTCGATTCTGTGTCTTTCAATTTTGTTTTTGCTTCCCAAAGCCAAGAACAAATTGATGAGATTGATACCACCGCATCTGGCAGTGGTGCTCGTCGGTATCGCTCTTGGACAATTTTTTCAACTCGATCCTAAATATCTCGTCTGCATTCCCACAAATCCGCTGGAGCATGGAATTGTGTTCCCTGACTTTGCTGGGCTGTTTAGCAGCGTGACGATGATTCCGACAATCATTCTTTGCGTATTCGCTCTCACCTTTGTGGACGGAACAGAATCGCTTGCCACTATTCATGCAATCGATCAAATCGATCCATTCCATCGCAAATCGTGTCCTCATAAAACTCTTTTCGCGATGGGCGTGTCTAATATCTGCTCGAGCTTGATTGGCGGACTGACGATTATCCCGGGTGCAATCAAAAGTACGACTAACATTGTTGCCGGCGGCAGAACTGCCTGGGTAAACTTCTACAATGCTATGTTTCTTATCATATTCTTGTTGCTTCTCAACGGTGTCATGGCGATGATTCCAGTGGCGACACTATCGGCGGTGCTGGTACACATCGGATTTAAACTGGCTGGACCTGAGAAGTGGCGCAAAGTCATGGATCTGGGCTGGGATCAGTTAGCGGTTTTCTCTACCGTTGTACTGGTCACAGTGTGCTCCGATCTACTGATCGGTATCTTCTGCGGCATCTTCGCTAAGATTGCTATTCTCATGTATTACTCGCTGCGTTGCGGAGAAACGAAACGACGTTATGCGTCGGTCGGAAATCATGTTGCCCACAGCTTCACTAGCCTCTTCCGCAGCCCGGTTGCGCAAGTGAATGAACTGGCAGGCAGCGTGGTGGAAGTTCACTTCGGCGGTCCGGTAACTTGCTTCAACAATCTCTCAGTGCGAGGCGTGCTGGATAAGCTCGCAGCAGAGCGGAAGCTGGTCAAATTATTCTTCGATCCATCCGTAAAAATCGTTGACCACAGCAGCAGCGTCTATCTCAAATGTTTTGTCGCTGACTGCAAGAGAGCCGGAATTGGTGATGTATCAATTTCCGGTTTGGACAGACTTTGTGCCTGTGCGCACAATGAAGATTCTCTACGTTACCGCGTAGCAATTACCCACTAGACGAACCCTTCTAGTGGAACGAACAGAGGTTGGTTGATTCGTCAACCAACCTCTGTTTTTTGCATCCGTTTTCCGGTTCTCACCGGTTTTCAATTACTGTTTTCCGACCACTACTTGATCGGATTCAACGGCTTTAGCACCATTGACGGTTCTTGCTACTGCGACCATCTTGTTGAGAAGTTCTTGATCAGGCACTCTGCCTTTGAGAACTACTGTCGTGCCGGTTTGAGCAATCCAAACTGTTTGCTCATCTTGAAAATCGGCCTGGTCAAATGCTCTTGCAACTCTTTTTGCAAGACCGCTTTGATCGTATTCACCATTCAAGCCAACGCGCTCCGGAGCGATCTCCGTAGTAGTGCTTGTTTGTGCTGATGCTACCTGCGGTTGCGCTGGAGCACCGGCGGTTTCTTTGTCTTTATTTCCGAAAAGTCTATCGAGCCAACCCATCGTGTTTCTCCTCATACGAATTAATAGGGGTGAAATGATATCACGCGTGTTATGCAATGAATCTACATTAACTCGCGAATCAGCACCAGCAGCGGGACAACTAATCGTCAAAACGTGGGGAGGCGTGCAATCCGCAGGATAATAAAATTGAATATTTACATCCATGTGTTCATTGCGATCGAGCGCAAGCTCAATGAATGGAACTTGCTCCTGACCTTCGTTTTGGACGATGTGGACCATTCTAGAGTGCATTTGATTTTGATCTTTCCAGGTCACTTTTATCGTTCCGCGGAATACAATTTTGGTGGGCGGATTTTTGTAAAACTTCAGCGAGTTTCGATCGTTCCAAACTTTTACTGGGCTTTGGAAAGAAATCAACGCGTTTATTTCGGAGTTGCTGTTGTTGAAGAATGGCAGCTGAAGCTCGTATAGAACTCCGTAGTTTCCGTGGGATTGATATGCCGTGTCGGGATATCGTGAGATCATTTCGGCTGATTGCACTTGAGTGGTGCCAAGTGTGCCACCGCGTACGGTGACTAGAGGATAAGATGTGATTTTGCCAGGCTCGAGCGAAAAAACGTCTTTATCAGGATCGTTGACTAGAGTGCCGCGCCAGTTCGATCCGGATACGACGCCGGCCACGCGTCCGTAGATCAGGGCGCCGCCTGCATCTGGCTTGCTTGGTGCCAGGTCTCTTGGTTGAACAAGAGATTTGTTGTTCAAGATTTCCATCCATTGTTGAAGCGAAGGTTCTTGCGATTGTGAAAATAAACCGCTATCGACGAAACACGATAATGTTGCTAAATGAACCGGACCTGTTGATCTTAAACGCAACAGCCCGGAGCATCCGTTCGATTTATGCAGAGGCATGTGCGTGCGCAAGGCGATGTTCAAAAGCAATTGTGTTTCATTGGGTTTTAATTTCCACGACTTCGTAAGTGATGTTGGCGCGCTGGAGGTTTCCCTTTGCGCGGCGGTTGAAGTTTTATGCGCCGCGGAAGTTGCGCTATGCTCTGCCACTGATAGACCAGGCGCGGCGTCGCGCAGAAGCTCTGTTGAGACTCTGTCACCTGGTCCTGCATAGATGTCTCCATTTGAATTTTCTTGAATTGATTTCAGCACCACAAATGGTGCATCTGGAATGGTGAGGTAATGGGCACCATCTAAAACTTCCACCACGATATCTTCAGTTGTAGAAGGATTTGCGATCAGCAACGCTACATATGCCGTTCCCTGTTCCAAACATTTAGTGGTATTGGTGATGTGGTGAAAAAAGACATTGAAGTTTCCTGTGAGAGGAATATTTTGATGCGCCTCCGGGAAAGCCTTGCCGTCTGCGGCAAATGTGGAAAGCAATATGCCGGACTGGAGCACCATCTCCGGGCTGTTGCTGTAGAACATTGGCGTATCATCCAATGACCCTGGCAGAGGCTCGACGGCTTGTGGTATCACGACTGGTTTAAGGGTTTCACTCATTACTTGAACAACTTATTTGAACAACCTTTGAACAACTTATTCAGAACAATTCATTTGAACAACTCAATCATCGTCGAGATGGAACTAATGAAGCGACAATTTCCTCAATAGGACTACAGCGTCGCCATGCTCAGTTAAACATAGCATTATCTAAGTTGATCGAACGGGCGTTCTAGTTGATCGAAAGTTGTTGTTGCTCGAACTGGGCAAGCTGGCTGTCAGGATCGAGCTTGAGTGCTTTATCGACCGAGGCTTTAGCTTTTGATTTGTCGCCCTGGAGTTGATCAACTCGTGCTAATTCGAGCCAGGCATCGAGATAGTCAGGATTGATCGAAAGCGCTTTTTTTAAAAGTTTTTCCGCGCCTTCCAGATCGCCTTGAACTCTTTTCACGCGTGCTAGTGATTGATAAGGCCATTCAAAAGCTGGTTCTGCGTCGATGCATTCTTTGTAGAACTTCTCAGCGTTGAGAAAGTCGCCAGTCAACTCAGATGTCCGACCTTTTTGAAAGGCTTTGGTTAGAGGCAGGTTGATTGGGCGTTTCGGTATGTAGACATTGAGAAAACGTTCGGCTTTATTTTTTACCTTTTCCGAAGAAGACGATCTCTCCAAAGCTTTCTTCATGTAGGTTCTGCTCATTTCGATCAGACCGAGGCTTTTGCATTGCAACGCCAATTCGTATGACGCTTCTGCCGAAGCGTTTTCCGGCAGTGGCGGCGGACTTGGGAGGAACGTGATGTCGATACCGAAGTTGAGCAATTCGCTCGCTTCGTTCATCGATATGTCAGCGTCCATCGTTTGATTCTTATGATTTAAAACAATTGAGTAAGCGTTGAGCGCTTGCCCTCTAACAACTTTCGAAGGAGCGTCGGCAGGATTTCTCGTCATGTCGAGCGCTTGCTTGAGCAGTTCCAGAGCCTTGTCGTAATTCTTTTGGGCTACGTACATTTTTGCGATGTCAGTTAAATAGTCCGCTTGCTTCAACGGCGATCCGATTTCTGTCGCCAGTTTCAGCGACTCATCATAAAGTGGAGTGGCTTTGTCGAATGATTGCGAGCGCACATGCCATGCGGCCAGATGCGCTAAGGCATTGGCAAGTTCGTTTTTAAAGAGAATTGAAACGGTTTTATCGGTGCTGCCGACCTCTGCTTCTTTCAGTGCTTCTCGGCGCAATACAACAGCGCGAGTGCACAGATCTTCCAACTCCAGAACTTTGTCTTCGCGAGTTTTAAGTCTGCGCAGATCTTCTAATGAGTCAGCCAGCTCTGCCGATAATAATGCGATCTCTGCATGATTTTTTTGTTTCTCTCGAGCGGTCTTCAGTTTGATTTCTAATGAAGAGACTTCCGTCGTGATTTCTTCTTGCGTTCTTGGACCAGACGGCCATGGCTCCAGAGATGGTGCTCGCCTGCCGATTTGCAAGTCGACGATCGATGCTTCGGTTTGATCCAACTCACGCAGAATTTGGCCTCTGATGCGGTGATAATAAGGATGATCGTAGATTGCGATTGCTCGATTGATATCATTCAAAGCCAGCGCTTCTCTGTGCAAACTTTTTAGCGAAAGAGCGCGACCAAATAAATTTTGTGGTCTGTTCGGCTCCATTTCGATCGCATTAGTGAAGTCGATTACTGCTTCAGTGTAGCCGGAAAGCTGCATATGAGCCATTCCTCGCCAGTAGTAGCCTTCTGAAGAACTGGAACACAACTTCGTCACTTGCTCAAAATCAGCCAGAGCATCTTTGAAGCGACCGAGGTTACACAGCATGTAACCTCGATCTCGATACGCCTGAGCGTTTTCCGGATCGAGTTTAATTACTTCTGTACACACTGCTATGTCTTTTTTCAGCAGTTCAGGATCGTTGACCAGAGCCGGCACCGCTTGTTTCAACAACGTCTCGTTGCGTTCGACTGCACGCGGTTTGGTCGGACCTTCCTTGACGATTGCCATGCCGTCGGAGAACGGATCCGCTGACTTGTAGGTGGGCTGAATCATTACGTTTCCGAGGTTATCCATGTAACCGAATTTGCCGTCCAATCGAACAACACGCAAACCATCGGACAGTGGACCGATATTCTCGTATTGTTTTTCGAATAATGGTTTTTCGTCTTTGCCAATTAAAGTGAAACGATAATCCGGATATGCGAAATAGCCCGGTTCGAGCGGAGTTGTCGACTCATCGAAATCTTTGGTTCTGCCAGTTCTGCGCGCGACTAAGAAGCCTGTGGAAACACGCGTGACGTCGGCGTGTGTATTTGGAATCGGGCAGACATCTTTGCCGACCACTGCAACGCCGCTCTGGAAGCCTTCCCAGATCACATCGTATTTCGGTTGAATTGCCCATTTCCCTTTCTTGTCGATGAATCCCCATTTGCCACTCAGGCGAGCTGGTGCCAAACCTTTTTGGAAATCTTCTACTTCATCGAATGTCGGCTTCACTGCAAATGCGCCGGAGGTGTTGATGAATCCCCATTTGTCTTTGACTTTGATTGCCGCCATTCCATCGGAAAATGATTTGGCATCCTGACCTTGTGGTCTGAGTGTGACTTGACCTTTTTTGTTCAAGTAGACAATTGTGGCGCCTTCTTTGGCGAGCGCCAGGTCATCAGAGAAATTTTGAATGGAACTATAAAATGGATCGAAAAGAAACTTGCCTTTTTTATCGATGATTCCAGCCGCTCTAGAACTGGCGATTGCCATCCACGCTTTTTTAAGCGCAGGCATCTCTGGATCTTTCAAAATTGATTGCAGTTGATCGTTTGCTTTCTGAGGAAACTCAGGGGAATCTTTGCTCAGTTGAACTGCAGCGTAACCGTTTTTGAAATCCTCGGCGCCTGCGAACCGCGGCTCGATGACAAACTTTCCGGTGCGATCTATATAGCCCCAGTTGTCTTTGACTTTAACGGTGGCAAGACCCTCCTTAAAATCTCCTGCCAGATCAAAATTGGCACCGATTTGCACGTTGCCTTCTTTGTCGACATAACCCCATTGATCGGCAATCAAAGCGGCGGCGAGCCCTTCTTGGAACTGACTGGCGTCGTAGAACATATAAGGAATAACTTGTTTGCCAAGCTTATTAATAAAGAAAAGGCTCGGCGGTTCAGGAAGTTGCATGCTTCGTTGTTTGCCGATGCTGACCGGTTTTCCAGCCGGGATTTGCTGGACCTTTGGATCCTTTTTGTCGACGGGGGACGAAGGCGATGCCGGTTTCGTCAGCGGTTGACTCGGGTTGGTTTGCGGCGCTGCTACTGCGCTACCAGCCGGTTTTGTCTCCGCAGCTTCTGCCGCGCTCACGCCGTTCGACAGTGCTCCCAGCATGAGAGTAACTAATAGCGAAACGTTTAGCTTGGTCGATTGTTTTAGTTTCATTTCTTCTTTAGAGTGCCAGAGATCGAGGTGACTGCGTCATCAAGTTTGAAGTATTTCCGAATTGCGTCGTTGACGTCTTGTACCGTAACTTTGTCGAGGTTATCGGGATAGCTGTCGATGTATGAAAGATCCACGCCGGCTAGATCGTAGAAGGAGAGTCGGCTGGCGATGTGTCGCGGTGAGCGCAGGTAGACCGAGAACACACCGCTGAGGTGCGATTTTTCGATCTGCAATTCTGATTCCGAGATTCCCTCTTTCAAATATTCATTGACGATATTTGAGACGATCTCTTTTGCTTTTTTCAAATTCTCCGGGTTGACTGAAAACTTGATCGACCATGGGCCGAACGGTTGAGTCGGATCATCAATCGATGAAGAGATTCCGTATGTTAAACCGTACTTGTCGCGGACCGGCGCCAGGCGGCATGAGAAGCTGTCGTAGCCGAGTGCGGCATTGCCGAGAACGGCGGCGAAATATTCCTTAGAGAGCAAATCGACATCGACGGTTCTACCCATGACGACATCGACGTTTGCTTTGTCCGGGATCTCTGATACCACTTCTTCGGCTTTTTGAATTGAATTTACATCTTTCTGAGTGACTGCGATCGGCTCGCGTTTTTCACCGACCCAATCGCCGAAATACTTCTCGCAGAGCGCTGTGGCCTGTTCTTCTGTGATATCACCGACCAGCGCTAATGAGAAGTTGCCCGGAATGTAATGTTGTTTATGGAAAGCTTTTAGATCCTTTTGATTGATCGTATTCACTTCGGCGATTTGTCCGTCAAAATCCTTTTGATAGAAACCATTCGTCGGCTTGTAGAGCTTGCGGAGAAAGGCGTTCCAACTGACGTCGCCGGTGTCGGCGAGATGCTCCTGCAGGTCGGAGAATCGCATCGTCTTTTCGAGTTTCAGCTCATCAGCTGGGAAAGTTGGATTCTTCAAAGTGTCGGAGACGACTTCGAACATTTTGTCGATATCTTCTTTTACGACTTGAGTATCGAAACTCGTCCAGAAACTGCCGGACGAAAAATCAAGGCTGGTGCCCATGTGTTCGAGTTCGTCAGCAAGCGCTTCTTTGGTGTATTTAGTTGAGCCTTTGGTCAACATCTCAGAAACAAAAAACGGCACTTGCGATTTTTCTTGAGTGCAGAAATGATCGCCGGCGTTAATTCTTCCGGACAGTGCAACTGTTTGATTGCCCTCTAGAGGGAGAAGCAAAAGACTGATACCATTTTTCAGCTTTAGTTTCTTGACGCGTTTGCCGATGTTGATGGTGTGTTTTTGTTTGCTCAGGATAAGCGAACTTACGGGGTCATTCGCGGTCTCTGCAGGAGCACCACCGGTAGTGGGTGGTAATTTCTCCGCGTCACCTGGCTTTGCCGGTTCTGCTGCCGCTGAAGTTGGTGTTTCACTATTATCGTTGCTTGGCTTAATCTCGCCGGGAGCTACTTTCGGCGGGGAATCGCTACCTGCTTTTGCAGGCTCTTCGCCGGCTTCTCTCTGTTTTTCTTTTTCAGATTCAGCAGTCGCCGCGCCTTTTCCTTTTCCTTTTTCTTCTTTCTTCGGGAAATAGAAACCGACGGTGCGATTGTCTTCAGTGACATACCGTTTAATTGCAGCCTTAACTTCCTCTGCAGTCACCTTATCGATCTTGTTCGGGTAGTCGACCCACCAACGCCAGCTTGCTGATGAAATAGCTTCCGTCAATTGCCCGGACAATCCCATTGGATCTGTCACCGACAGTCGCAAACTTTTGATAATCGATTTCTTGGCCTTTGTCATTTCTTCTTCCGTCGGACCAAGAGTTGCCAGTTTATTCAACTCATCTAAAATCGCTACTTCTAACTTCGCCGGTTCGACGCCGATGTTACTTTGTGCCGTGACGACAAAAAGGCCAGGATCCTTAAGTGCATACGCATAACACGCGATCTCGTTGGCCATGCCGGTTTCGACCAGGCGTTTATAAAGTCGGCTGGAACGCTTTTCGCTGTCTCCGAGAATTGTTTCAGCGATATCCAGTGCGTAAGTGTCTTTGTTTAAACACTCAGGAACGTGAAATCCAACTGCAACGCGTGGCAGATCGACTCCGCGTCGAACCGTGAAACGGCGCTCGCCTTCTTGAGGCGGCTCGGTCGTGTAGACGGCAGGATATGGATGAGGAGATTTTTCAATTCCCTTGAAATACTGTGATACCAGCTTTAGTGCTTCTTTGGAATTGAAATCTCCGATCACCATCAAAGTGGCATTGTCCGGATAATAGAATTCGTCGTAGAAAGTTTTCAATCGAGCAGTCGGCACGCCTTCAACATCAGAGCGCCAGCCGATTACAGGGTGATGATATGGGTGTTCTTTAAACGCGGTGGAGAACAAATTGCTCTCCAAAAGCTCAGAAGAACTATCCTCGCCGCGCTCCAGTTCATTGCGAACAACGGTCATTTCAGCTTGTCGATCAGATTCTCTCAATAATAGATTGCGAATTCTGTCCGCTTCAATTTTTAGACAGAGTTCCAAGTGCGCGGAAGGCACCACTTCGAAATAATTTGTTCTGTCATACCAGGTGGTGGCGTTGTTGATACCACCGACTTTTTTCAAGACATCATCAATGCCGGTTTTCTTCAAAGGATCAAACGTAGGAGTTCCTTTGAACATCATGTGTTCCAGGAAGTGCGTGGACCCCGTGTAACCGACGGCTTCGTTGCGAGAACCGACATGATAAACCATCGTCGTCGAGACTACCGGTGTCTCGTGACGCTCGACGAACAAAACTTTCAATCCGTTCGAAATTACTTTGTATTCGCTGATTCCATCGATAGGTTCGTCGGTGATTCTCTCGATTCCAAGTTCACTCAAATAACTCTTATCAATGTTCGGCGGGTTTGCTGCAATTTTCGACATCGGCATTTGTGTCCTGTTAGGTTTTATGTCTCCAGGCGATGAATGCGAGGACGAAGTTTCCTCGCGGCTTTCATCGATATGATCATCAGGAAGCGCGAATGCGGTGGTGGACATGCCCACCACCGCACACACAGCGGCTATCAATCGAGCAAACACGGACGCTTGCTTGAATTTTTGAATTGGCAAGAAAATTTACTCCTTAAGAGCCGCTTGATTCATGCGAAATGAAAAGTTTACTTCTCGTCTGACTTCTTGTCGGATGTTGAAGTAGCACCGGAATCTGCGTCAGCAGTGGTATCCGATTGCTTCTCTTTTTTATTTTTGTTTCCGGTTACCAGACCCTTGGTCTTTTTGCCTACTTTTTCAGCGCCGTCGCCGACAGCTTCTGCGCCTTTTTTAGCGCCTGCGCCGACTGCTTTTCCAGCTTTCACTGTTTCGCGGCCAACTGCTTTTGCACCATCAACGGTTTTTTCGCCAACTTTTTCAATTGCTTTACCGGTTCCGGTTACTACCTTTTTGCTGCCTTTGCCGATATCGTCTGCAACTTTTTCCACACCATCAACAACTTTGTTTTTCTTCTTCGTCTTCTTCGTGGTTGCTGCAGCATCTGTCGATGTTGTAGTCGTCGAAGTAGTCGTAGTAGTTGTTGTCGCATCATCTTCGGCATTAGCGGCCGAAGGTAGGGTGATGGCAATTAGTGCAAAGGCGAGTGATAGAAATCGTCTCAACATAACGTCCTCCAGATTGTGTCCAAGGCTCATTGTGTCAAATTTGCCCTGATTGCGCCACTTGAAAAGAGGCACTACTTTAGCTTTTCTTCAATAAACGATAAAAAGCATGCTGCTATTTTTAGCAATGTTGGAAAACGGTTTTGATGTTTCCGAGGAGGAACCATGTTGCAAATGGGAAGAGGGCTGGCCCTGTCAATCGGTGTGGCACTTTGCCTGGCGGCCACCGTCAGTGTGTCGAGCGCCTCTGCCAGGGATGTGGATTACAAAACAGCCGGAGAAGAAGCAACAAAGATACTTGCCGACTACTTGAGAATTGACACGACCGTTCCTCCTGGAAACGAGAAGAAAGGCGCAGAGTTCCTCGCGGGCATTTTGAAACAAAACGGAATCGAATCGCAGATATTGGAAACCGCACCCGATAGAGCTTGTATATACGCTCGATTAAAAGGAAATGGGAAAAAGAAAGCGATCGTTCTTCTTAATCATATCGATGTTGTTCCTGCTAACGCCGCCGATTGGAAACATCCTCCCTTCAGCGGTGAAATTCACGACGGCGAACTCTGGGGCCGCGGCGCGCTCGACATGAAGGGCATGGGGATCATCGAACTTCAAGCAATGCTGATGATCAAGAAAAGTGGTGTCACTTTAGACAGAGATATCATTTTCCTGGGCACACCGGACGAAGAGGTTGGTGGCGTCTATGGTGCTGCGTGGTTTGCCAAAAATCATGCTGACCTGGTTAAGGACGCTGAGTTTTTGTTGAACGAAGGCTTCATGATTGATGCCGATGATAACGGCAAAGCGAAATATTGGGGGGTCAACTTCGCCGAGAAAAGTCCGCTCTGGTTGGAGCTGACCGCTAAGGGACAAGCCGGTCACGCGTCGATGCCGCTGCCGGATTCGGCGACGAATAAACTTGTTCGTGCTCTTTCGAAGCTGCAACAGTCGGGTCCGAATTTCAAAGTTTTGCCACCGGTCGAAGAATATTTTAAAAACATCTCCAGCACTGAAAGCGGCGATCTAAAAGATGCTTATGCAAATATTGTTGAAGCAACTAAAGATCCAGCTAAGACGAAACTGATCATGGGCGATGTTTTGAAATCTTCCATGCTGAAGAATACGGTATCGCTGACGGTGATGAAAGCCGGTTACAAAACCAACGTCATCCCAGGAGAAGCCACAGCTCAATTGGATTGCCGCATTCTTCCTGGCGTCACTAAAGACGAAGTGGTGTCATGGGTGAAGAAAACGATTGATGAACCATCGATCGATATTGGTGTGATCGAGTGGGAGCAAGCCGAACCGTCGAAGTTGGATACTGAACTGTATGAATCGATTAAAGCAGTTGCCAAAGAAGAAGCGCCCGGCGTTCCGGTAGTACCAGTTTTGGTGCCCTGGTTTACTGACTCTCACTGGTTCCGTGAACTGGGGATTACTGCATACGGTTTCGAGCCTGTGGAAGTTGATCGTGTTCACATGGCCACCATGCACGGTGTGGACGAGCGCATTCCGGTGAAGTCAATCGAAGACGGCGTGCGTCGGATGCACAAGATTCTTTTAAAATGCGGCGGCGTTAACTAGGTTCGTTTGATCGCGCCAGAGTTGTATGTTGAGATAAAGGTTCGCTTGAATTGTCGCTTAGACAAGGAGCGCGGATCGGTATTCCAATTGCGTTGTTGGAAACAGGTTGCGTACTCTGGTTGTAGTGACCCGAATTCATGGTGGCAACAAGTTTTACCAGGACCATCCGGCTTGGACCATCACTTGAGTCCTTGACGCGAAAGGTTCGGTTTGGGTTCACGCCCAAGCCCACTCGCTGCCTGCGCGTTACGCTCCGCGCACGAACGAGGTCAAACGTCTATCGCTGGTAGAAAATCAGAGAGGCCCTGCGAAATATCGGGGTCTTTTTGAACGAGCCGACTCTGCGAGAAAATTTCTTTATAGATGTCGGCGATTGCTGCTTTCGTTTTTTCATCATCGATGTCCTGAGAATTAATTCGCGAAAGAATTTGTTTTTCTCTCGACGAATCATGGATGGCTAGCCCGCGTCGTTGTTTCACATTCCCGATTTTCATAGAGAGGGAAAGTCGCCTGGCGAGCAAGTTTATAAGCGCACCATCAATCTCATCGATCTCCATTCGCAATGGAATGAGCGGATTTTTTTCAGTTGCTTTTGCACGTGTCATAGTTTGATCCTTCTTTTTATGCAGCGCTGCGTTTTATGCAGCCGATACTTTCGCTTCTCTAGTTGCCATGGATGCAGCGAGTGTTGATGTAATAGAGAACTCTTTCGGCGCGGGTTTCGATGACCCGATAGATCTTCCACGTGCTTCTGCGATGGGTTGCATTCGTTTTACGAGTTCAACCATGTCCTGGAGTGAGAGGGCCTGGCGGGCGTCAGAAACTGATTCTTCCGGTACAGGGTGGCATTCGATCATGACACCGTCGGCACCGCAGGCGATGGCAGCCAAAGCCAGATCCGGGACGAGCTCTCTTTTTCCGGCGGCGTGACTTGGGTCAACGATTACGGGAAGGTGCGTCAACTGCTTCAGTGCCACTACTGCGCCGAGGTCGAGAACGTTTCTTGTGAATGAATCGAAACTGCGGATGCCGCGTTCGCACAAAATTACGTTGTGGTTTCCTTCGCTCATGATGTATTCGGCTGCCATGATGAACTCTTCAATCGTGGCTGCCAGTCCGCGTTTTAGTATGACTGGTTTCTTGGCTTTGCCTGCGGCTTTCAATAATTCAAAGTTCTGCATATTGCGACTGCCGATCTGGAGCATGTCCACAACTGGATCGCAGATTTCTATATGACTCTCGGACATCACTTCGGTGACAACTGGAATGCCGGATTCGCGGCTGATTTCGCTCAGGAGTTTGACGCCTTCTTCGCGCATGCCCTGAAAGGCGTATGGTGATGTGCGTGGTTTGAAAACGCCTCCGCGCAGTGCGCTTACCGAACCGCGTAAGACGCGGGATACTTCTTCCATCTGCTCTCTGCTCTCGACGGTGCACGGACCGCCCACGATGAGCAGTTGCTTGTCGCCGACGGTTACGCCCGGAGCGATTTCGATTACCGTGGTTTGTTTTCCGGTTCCCTTAAGTACTAGTCTGGCATCCATTGTTGTATCTCCTGGTATTGGTGTGCGGAACGCTCCGCGGTATTGTGTAAAACGTCAAAACAAAAAGCCGGACCTCTTTGAGGAGGTCCGGCGTGTCAGGTGATTATTGCTATGCAACTACCTAACGAGGACTTCCTCGAAGCATCCGGCGATAGTAATAATAGGATTGGGTCATCAACATTTTTCTAAGTCCTTGCGTATTTTGGAAACAAAAAACCGCAGCTATTAAAAACTGCGGTTCACCGATTGCTGTTTGCTGCGCGCTGTGCGGCTAGCTCACTGCGGGTGAACCTCGTTAGGATAATAATAGTAGTAGCGGCGGGCTGACATTTTCTTTTTTCCCTGCGATTAGAAATCGCCTACACGTTCGTAAGTCTATGCCACCCTGTCGGATCGGTCAAGGGGTTGGTAAAGGAACGTCACACATCCGTCGCGTACCTTGTTATGTCAAATAGATTCGTCATCCAACTTTTTCTTCAAGTCCGCGATCAATTGATCTCGTTCATTGACCAGATCAAGAATGGCATCGTATTTGGTACCATAGCCATCCAGTTCATTTTGCAAAATCGTACCGGCAAGTGTGTTGCTGTCGTTTTGCTCTTTAATGATGTGGAGCGCGTTGCGGAGCTGACGTGTGATTTCGCGCAATTCGTCGGCGAGGTTTTGTCGCTGATTATGCGAGGTCGTTCCTGCCAGGTCGTCGGCGATGCGCAACAGGCGTTTTGCTTGTTTGTCGCCTTTCTCAAGACTTTGTTCTAACGGCGTCAGGTCGACTTGGCTTGCGTCCAGAGGATCTTGGGACAAGCGCTTCTTAATTTCCGCTTCCACTTCTTGTGGAGTAATGTTGTTGAGCAGCATAGGTCCTGCGCAAATCTCGCGCCAGGGCGCGCCTGCCAGTGCCTGACGGACAATCACTTCAAAAACCTGTTCCCGCACAGCAGCGCTGTAGAACGGCTGTGCGTTCGACGGTTGAACCTGGTCTTTCCCGTGCTTGAAGAGTTTGCCCAGGTTGGGCAAGTAAAACTTGGGAAGACCGCCTTCGCGCATGATGGGCTCCGAGGAGTCAGGCGGTTCTGCTTTTGGATGTTCCGGCCTGGTGTGTTCCGAGGCGCCCCATTCCGATCGAAGTTCTGCCAACGGCAGTTTGCCGGAACAAAACCGGCAGACCGTCGCCGATTTGCGGATCATCTCCAGGCACTTTGGGCATTCGCTAAAGAGTTTCGGATCGAGACCGCGTTGGCAGTGCCGGCAAAGCGCTGCGCCTTTGACGATAGTCTCGCTGCAATGCGGGCAAGTCGATGATTCTTGTTCTGTCATCCGTGAATGGCCTCAATGATCTGCCACTTTTATCTTATTCCACGTTTGCAGTTTTGTCTGGCAGGGAGCCAACCGGCTCCTACTGTGTGTTATCGTCGGTTTTACTTAACAGCAAATCGGCTTCTTGTTCTAAATAATCGCGACTGGTCGTGTAGACCAGATTGTCGCTCAACTTCGAGATCTCGTCCTGTCGTAGTTTCGAAACCTCACTGATGGCGAGCTTTAGCGCGTTATCCGGCGCGGTTAAGTCGGCTTCCAGTTTGTCGATTTTTTCGTTGTAGCGTTTAATTCTGCGGTTGAGAATGTGAACGCTGATCCAGCGAATCGCAGGAAAGATGAGGAAAAAGCTGGCGTACAGAGCTAATAATAGGAAAACTTCCTGGGTGATGTCATCGCTGCTGCGCACGGAGAACAACAGCCACCAGAAGAAAACGGTTCCGAAGAAGTTGGAGACGGCTAACAGCAAAATTGATTTCATTCGTTCGGATGAGATGCTGGTGAACACGCGCGGTTTCATCTTCAGGTTGGCGGGCGGAAGCTGGCTGCTGGCGCTGGTGCTCGATACGTGGTCTCCATCGGTGTGTTCCAATGGCAGTGCAGTCGATTGAAACTCGTCAGCGACGGCTGGTTCTAAATCCGGCTGAGAAACAGCCTCTTGCATCTCCGGAAATTTATAAACGAGATGTCCTGATGGAGTTGCTCCAGGAATGCCGTGAAATTTTGCAAGAACCGGAAAAGCGCCTTCCAGTTCTTCGGCTGAAGAACCGCTTAGTGGTGCGAGTTGTTCCGGCAAAATGATTCCGTTGTTTGAACGGATTAGCTGGGCGATGCCTTTGGATTTTTCGTTCTCAAAATTTTTGTTTGGATCTTCCGGACCAAAAAGGAATTCGTGACAGTTGAGTAAGAAGCCGTTGTCTTCAGCGTTCTCGTCTATCGAGGCGATTTCGCTTTTCTCGTTTGTTTGCCAAAATTTCCAATGGATTGGTTTAAACAATTGCAGTCTTTTAATGAGTTTGGCGAACTGTCTGATCGGATTCAAGACTTCATTCGGATTGCCGGAGAAAGCGGACATCAGTGATTGCAGCACAAGCGTGATAAAGAAGACGATCGAGATGGAGGCAAGCAAAAGCAAACCAAACGAAATTCTGAACAAGAATTTTAGTGCCGGCAGAATCGCAGTCCACAGGCGATAGGCAAGTTCCATTAACCTGTTGGAGAAGTAGCGATAATGCAGGTCTTTGGGAAAACGATAATAAATCTGTCCGGAGTCGGTTACATCGAGATCGGCTTTTAATTCATAAGCCAGCTCGTTTAACTCAGTAGAAACATCCGACAACGACAGTCCCGTTCGTGCCACCAAATCCGGTATCGTCACGCGCCGGTCCATACTGCTGATGGCAGCCAAAAGCTGTTTGCGAATATCTCGCGCCGTCATTGTGAAACCTTATCGAAGGCACTTCCAGTGAGTGAAGGTCTGAGTGCGTGAGGCATTCGCTCTATTTGTTTTGCCAGATGCTTACTTTCTATTCCCAATTTTTCCACAGTCGCCTTCAATAATAAAGCGATAAGAAATGCGATTAGTTGGAAGATGATTGTGTGTTTCACTTGGAAATCAAATTTATTTTCCGCGCACCTGTCCTTCGAGGAATTGGGCGGAGTTACCGGTTAGCCAGCGCATGTAGAACGAATGTTTATCGCCTGTGAGAGGCTCAACCCAGATTGGCGCTGTCCACATTTTATCAACATGTCCGGTTCCTGGATCTGTTCTTTGAATTTCCATGTAATAGGCAGCTTTATTGCCGAGCTTGTGATTGACGGGGTCGAATGAAACTTGATTTCCGTTCTTCATCAGTTCGGCGCCGGTCATGGTTGTTTCTTGAACCACCGCGGCCAATTTCTTGTCACCGAGTTTAGTATCACCCCAAAGTTTGACGGTGTACTTGGCGTCGGCAACTACTTCGCCGCCAATTCTGGCTGACAAAGTTAATTCAGGGATGACGGCCTGATCCAAAATGCTGCCCATCGGATGTTTGTCATTGCCCCACATGGAGCCTGTCAGCTTTTCACCGCTGGTAGTGGCAATGGTGCGACGTTCTCTGAGCGCATCCATGAGAGCCGGCTTGTCGAGTGACTTTGCCATGATGCCCGTGGCGCCCGGGTTGCCGCCTGGATCTCCGTAGTGGAAATCACGTCCGAAGGTTGGGCTGGCGTGTACACCCTTGTCTAAATAACCGGCAAAACTGGTGGCGTCGATGTGACCGGGTGCCACCACGTCTACTGGATTAGGTGAAAGCGCTCCACCTTTAATCAACTCGATCTGGCGGACGTATGGATCGACAAATCGATCCAGCCATTCTTGTTTGCTGCGGAATGCCTTCTGTCCGTAATCTCTTGCTCTGTCATGCCTTGGAAGATTAGGATTTTCATCGGCGCGATAGCGTGGATGATTCAACTGAATTACCGGAGTACCGCCTGTGGTGTCGAACTTGCCGTCGAGGAAAGTTGCGAAAGTTTTGAAGTCACCATCAGGAATTTTTTCAACTTGCGGTTTTACAATTACGGGCTCCACCAGACCTTCGCCGATAGAGCGGGGCTGGCGAATGGTTTCAACGAAGATTGGCATCTCGAACAAATTAATATGGTTGACGCCGCCTAGATTCTTACCGCCGCTGGCCGCAGCCTCGGCCTGGATTTCTTGAAGGGACATACTGCCCGGTTTGTCGCGACCGAGACCTGGCGTTTCGGCTGCATCAGTTCTGCCTGCCGTTCCAACTGGTTCTTTCACGTTCGGCAAAAGTGCTTCTGGTCCGGCGGGATTAGAATTTATTGGCGACTTGACTGAGATGTCGATTTTTCCGGCGTTCGGTAGCTCCGTTGGTTTTGGTAGCTCAGCCGGTTTTGGTCCGGCAAATTCACCGGGTTTTGCAGGAGCTTCAGCCAGTCCGAAGAAATCATCGTGCTTATGACCGGCGCCAACTTTTCCGATCGTGCCCATTTCGATGCCGACCAGTCCAATAAACTTTCCGTCTTTTGAGGCTGCGGCTGCATCGGCAAATGTTTGCGCGTACAAAATTGGTTCTTCTGCCACTGTCGGCGAGCCCGATTGATCTTTGTGCCGGGCATCGCCGGGCTTCACGCCACCGCGGGCGGCGACGTGGTTGTGATCGGTGACGGCCATGAAGTCGTAGCCTTCTGCTTTGGCTTTTCCATAAAGTTCTTTAGGCAGTCCCATGCCATCCGAATATCTCGAATGTCCGTGCAAACTGCCCATGTAGAGCTGATATCCACCTTGCGTGCCATCTGATTTGACCGAGTTTGCCGCTGTTTGAACCGGCGACATCAGCTGTTCTGCGCGGCGGTTGAGGATACCTAATGTGCGCTGACCAAACGGCAATCTTTCCGGAGATACCGATGGTCTGCCAGTCTTGACCATGCTTGGCGAAGTTGACTCTAGAGGTGTTCGCGTGTTAATCAGTTCGGAAGCGGCACCGCCTGGTCCTTTCGGGACACCGCCGGACATGTCGACCTTGGGCAGAGCCGTCGACTTTACGCCTGGAATGCTGCCTTCCGACAGGGCTTTTGCAAATGTTAGTCCGCGGTTTTCAACGCGCATGATGCCGCGTTGTGTCGCTTGTCCGACTTTGCCCAGGGCGCCTTGCGAGCGGGCCAGACCATAACCTAATTCTGCTCCTGCATAGCCTCCCACGAAGGAAAGACCAAGATCGGCTGTTCCGGAAACCGCGTCGCGGGCCAGCAGATGGGCGATTGCTTGCTGATCTGCCAGCGGATCGCGAGACATTTCCTGCGCCAATGACAGTCGGCCAACGGCATGGTAAGCCATCGGAGCCGTCAATGCTACACCGACAAGAATCGACGCCGGACCGCGAGCGGGGACGAGATAACCGATGGCGGTTCCCATCACGCCGGCCTCGACGACAGTTTTGGCCGCGTGAGTCATTGTCGCTCCTGGGTGCGCCCAGGCTTCTGAAAGCAGTTCTGATGTGGCTGAAGGCAGTTCTTGAATCGCTCTGCCGAAGACTTCCACGCCGCCGCCATCGTTGGCGTGATAGTCAGCGAGGGTCATTGGTCTTTCTGGAGGCATGTTGCACCTCGAACCAGCAGGCAGGAATCGAACTTGCAAGAATTGTAGTCAAGAAACGACAGCGCTCCCATCAGGAAAATACGCAAGGCTGCGGGTTACACGTACTTGACATCGGTCGATTAATTCAGTTTATTTTTCAAAAACTTGAGATATTGAAATTATGTATTAGAGGCGGCAGGGACGGTCTTCATTGCCTTGTCTACCTTTCGGTGGAAATAGGAGGCCAGGCTGAGCAGCTGAATGGCGTCTTCCAGGCTCATATCCCAGCTTGGTCTGTAGCTTCTCGTCTGTTCGTCTTGAAACATAAGAAAGAAAGCTTTTAATAGAACCATGAAGGAGAACTGCTCTGCGAGGTCTTTTTCGGTCAGAAAAGTATTGATCGCCAAAACCGGACGATTCGGCCAGGCAAAGGCAAAGGCATGTTCAGCCAGTTCCGGTCCATCCTGAGGGAGCACCGCTTTCGTTCTGATCTTCTCGATAAGCAGACGCATAGCCTCTTTCACTGGTCTGAAGAAGCCGGACTCGACGAAGTACTCGGCGCGGCAAACCATCTGGATATCAGGATGCAGATGATTTTGAGCGATGTTCTCGCGAAATCTGCGAACCCGATCTTCCGCTTCTGGTGAGACATACGTGGTCTTGGATCGATCGAGCAGTTTGATCTGAGCATCTTCGCCGCCCAGCTCGTAGCCTGAAAAAGAAAGCACTTCGTTGATCTGGTTGATATAACGGCGAAACGTGTTTTCACCGCGGCTTTTCTTGATGTGCAAGCCTGTTCGTTTGAGAAACGAAGCCAGATTATTGGCGCAACGGTGGTGATCCTGGTCCGAGATAAGTGCCGAAGACAGCCTTCTGTGCCGTGATGCGTTGTGGTGAAGATCCTGGATGCCGCTGCTCAAAATCAACGCGCCCAGCTCACCATCACTGATCACGTCTTCCAACGCCACGAAGGCATCGCAGATCATGGTGACATAGGTGGGGTCAATCGAGGGGATGGTAGTCATCGGTTCTTATTTTTGAGCCATCGGTTTGGTTTCTGAAGCTTGCTAACGCTGAGTTTGTTATGGCTAAACTCTTCCAGGGGATACTGGCATAATCAGATGTCTATTCTATTTTGTTATCTTGATAAACAGGCAAACTTTTTGCAGTTATCCGACTGAGGTTATTTTAGGTGATGCAAACGCGTTTTGGATTTTTATTGCTGAACTGCGCTTTAATGCTGCTCGCGGTAACATGCTCTGAAGCGGGCGCCCAGCAGGGCTATGGTGCTGGCGATCCGGCTTCCGGCGGACAAAACCCGATGCCGCCGTTCAGCGGTGGTCAGCCAGGGTACGGCGGTCAGCAACCAGCTTATGGTCGGGGTCAGCAGCCCGCAGATGCCGGAGGTCAGCATCAATACGGAGGCGGCGCTCCAGGATATGGACAGCCGCCGGCTGGCGAAGCTCCTTACAACGCGGGTGCTCAATACAGTCAATTTGCTCCGCTTCAAGCTCCCGGTGCCGGCGCGTATGGCAACTATCCAACTGGTGGTGGCGGATATGGTGTCGGCGCGGCCAACTATCAGGATTCGTATCACGTTCCGCCGTCGTTCTATCAGCAAAACACGGGAATGCAAAACGGACCCGAACAGTTTCACAGCGAGCGCCAAATTTTCGCTCCTGCCGGTTTAACTTTACCTGTCTCGTTGCAAACTGCTATCTCGACTCAGGTTGCGAAAAATGGTGATTACATTCAAGGCACCATTAGTCAAAACGTTTCGCTTGGTGGCAGAGGATATATTCCAAGCGGCACGCAAGTTGTCGGCGTCGTCAGTGATGCCACCGCCGGGCGACGATTGAGTCGGTCGGGTGAGTTGAGCATCCAGTTCAACAGTCTCCGATTGCCGAACGGGCAACAAATTCCAATCACCGCGCATTTAGTTGGCGACCTCGGTAAGTATCACGACAAAGGCACCGGCTCAAACGATGTGTTTCGCGGCGAAGGCATGACCGGAAAACTTGGACAAACAGCTATTCGCGGTGGTTTTGGTGCTGGTCTCGGTGCCGGTTTAGGAACAGCCGTCGGTGCCATCGCCGGTGGTGGTCATGGCGCCGGCATGGGCGCGTGGTCCGGTGCCGCCATGGGTGGTGGCATTGGTGTTGCCGATATGTTGCTGCGAAAAGGGCGAGATGTGATTATTCCAACTGGAACAGAGATGCAAGTGCAGTTGGATCAACCAGCCGATCTTGGGGTGTAAGGCGCAGTGGAACGAAAAACCACGCTTAGGAGCGGTTGATCCCAGCGGTCTGAGAGGGCGAAACGCTCCTTGCTTTAGAGCCTCAGTAAGGATGAATTGAAATTGACTAACAAGCAAGCAGAGATTACCACCGAATTAAGCCAAATCTTGGCAGTCCCAATTGCCCTGGCGATTTTGCTTTTGCCTACATCCATAATTCTTGCTGTTATTTGTCGCAAAGACCCTGTCTTACTCCCTCTCTTTCTTGCTATCATTTTAGCAAGCACAATCATTTCAGTTCTCTGTTGTCGATCATGTAGCAAAGAACATGAGCAGAACATGCAACTACTCAAACAGCTACCACTTCGAGAGTGCAAAGTTCAAATGTATGTCGAACGGCAAACCGATCAAGACAACAGTGATAATTATTTTGCTTCAATAACTATCCCAGATACTGAAAACATGTGCGTTTCATTTAATTTTTCACGGTCACAGAGGATTTGGGCAAACAAGCTTCTCAATCAAGGTTCGTTCAAGTGCCTCCTCCAGACTCGGATCAATAGAAGAGATCCTCTCCTGCTTTTGACTATCGATGGAAGAGAATGTACAGGTTATCGCATAGAAAGTATTCCCCGCGGGATTGAAAGGCTTGATGCCCAAAATCCCAAAGCCCTGGAGCATGACACCCCGCCAGAACTCAGGGAAATTTGATTACAAAAAAAGCAAAATTCCCTGGCTTTAAGAATTGCATTGCAATGATGAAAACCTCGATGAACTGTTGTTCTCGCAACGAAAATGCGGTTTGATCTTCGGTGTTGAACTGGTGTTGGGGCCCATTCATTTGATCCCCCTCATGTCGCACCGGCCGAACGGACACGATTTTTCTGCCACGCCTCGTATAACGTGGTCTGAATCAATGAGATGATATTTGCCACCTCTTCCAGGAAACACTCGGAATTACCTCTTTCCGAATGACGTCGGGAAAAACAGTTCTTGAAGGAAGTCGCTAATTGGAAGGCGGTTCAATGAAGTTCACGGTTCAGCCCAAGCTCTGTTATTAACTCCGGTTCTTAGGTCGAATTATGTATCGGACGATGATCGTCAAAGCAATTATTGTAGATAAAAAGGGAATTGCTTATTGGAGTATGGGACCAATAATCGGATGCAACAAGAAATCCAGGGATGAAAATAAGAACAGGCCCTGTTGGTCTCCTGGATAACAGCAGAGAACAAGCTAGTCCGGAGTGTAAGGCTGACCGATCAACTTTAACACGGTGGCTCTGAGCGAACTGACTGGCACAGCAAGAGCGTCAAAAATTTCTTTGTTAGTATCGCATGCAATGAACAGCAGCAGATGTTCGGTGCCTATATAGTCCTGCCCAAATTTTTGCGATACTTTAAGACTTTCATTCACAATTTCAGGAAGCAGAAGAGGTGTTTGGTCACGAAGCATTGCCTCTCGCTCGACGAGTTCGTAGACCTGCTGGACATTGATGCCTGAGAGTGTGAGAGCTTTTGCGCCGACTCCGCTTCCTTCTAGAATCAGCCCGAGCAAAATCGACAAAGTGCTTAGACCGGGAAGCTCTAGTTTTGCGGACTCACTTTCTGCGAGACTAATTACCCTCGCGGCTTTGTGTGTGAGAATGTTCTTCATTTCGTCTCCTCCTTATCCATGCAGTCTTGGACACATTGATCTCTAGTTTCCTCTGCATCCTTCAGGCATTCAATATGCTCATATGACCCATGTTCGTAGTTGTCATCGCACCACTTAACATCAATTAAATACCAGTCATTACAATCAGCATAACAATCATTCTCTTCCTTCTTACACTTAGGCTTGCACCCCGGCCACCAGGGAAAAACAAGACACCATGCAGGAACATTGATAGACATTCCACTAGGGTCTGTCCAGAGTATGGGATTGTTAACGACATATGCATAAGGATTCAACTCGCGAAGTGATTTTCTGCCCGGGCTAGCGGAATGCGGGCTCGCTTGATGCGCCACAGTCGACCGGGTCAACGTTCTTAAATTTTCTGGTGACTGCGGCATTAAGTGAAAGGTGGGATCCTGAAATGGATCGCGAGTTAACCATCTTCCAAAATCGCACATGTACGACCTTGTCGGCGTGAGTGAAAGTCCACTTCGCTGATGCCGATAGAAACTAGTAAAGCCCAAGTCGGAATCAGATCCGCCTTGAATTTTCACAGTTCGTCCGTAAGGCTCAAATTGATATTGTCCTTGGATGATACCACTAGAATCGGTCAGCTCTTGAATCGATTTGAGGTGATCCCTCGTATAGAAGTAGCTTGTCGATGAATTGCGCTGTCCAGCCTCGAAAAATTGTTTGAGCAGTGCACCGCTCGAATTCCGTTCTTCACACCTGATGCTATTGCACCAAACAAACTGCAACGTGCTCGTAGAACTACCGCCAAAATTTTCAACAATCTTAGCGTTCCGTCTCAATCCGTCATACATCAATTGAGTGTTGTTCCCACTCCCCGGATAATTTATCTGCACCAACCGATTCTCGGGCCGCCGCGAGCTGCGTATTCAAATTCGGCTTCCGTCGGAAGGCGTTTGCCAGCCCACTTTTCATAAGCATCCGCATCCTGCCTGCACAACTGGATGATTCATCCGTCCGCTCAAATTGCTGCCTGGGCACTCAGGATGCTGCCAATCAGCACCGGGCACAGAGCGCCACCACTCCCAATGATCTTTCTTGCTCACGGACTGCGGCGGTGGAGTAAAAACTAGAGCGCTTGGAATAAGCTTCTCCGGCGGGATTGGAGAGATGGATCTCGATTCAGGTTTGCGCTCAGCGACTGTTTTGTAGCCTGTGGATTTCACGAATTTCGCAAACGCTTCGTTCGTTACTTCCGTCTTGTCGATCCAAAGTCCCTTGAGATGAACCTGATGAACTGGTTTCGCTAGTTCCAACGAACTCTCAATCGCCTTTTCGTGAGTGATTTGTTGTGCCTTGAGAACGAGTGCTTTAGCCTGTTTCAGCTCTTTGTGGTGCGAATAATAATTTTGCAGATGCTTGTATGAATTATCCATGTTAGTCAAATCGCGGATTTGCATCTCACCGTATTGCGTGATCTTATGGCAGATGAGATCAGCCTTTTCATACTTCTTGCGTTTCATATAAAACTGGCAAAGTCGCGCTGCACTATCGGCGATTCAGTTCTGAATCAGATAGTCGACTACGTCCCAGTTCTTGGACTGTTGCAACTTCGATCCCGGCAGTAACCGCCGCCGGAATGTGCTCATCCGGAAGAAACCGAATCGGCTCAGGCACTTGTGGCTCTGGACTAAGCAGTTCGAAGTTAAATGCGGCGATTAAGCCTAGAGCTGATCTGCTTTCGTTTGCAGTTTCATTGCTTCTTTTTTACCCGAGGATTTGCTTCTCAAGTAAGCGTATTTCTCTTTCACTGAAGTAACCGACGCAGAACTTGGTCCGTTTGCATGTTCTCTGATCTTTAATGCTTCGCCAACAAGTGATGCCGCTTCTTGATACTGTCCGCGGTGCTCCAACAGGTTGGCTAAGCTGAGGTTGATGTCCGCCAGAGTGTTGCTGCCCTTGCCGTATGCGCTGGCAAAAGCGTCTTTAGCTTGACGATAAAGGTCTTCTGCTTTTGACTGTCGTCCAAGCGCGGCTAACGAGTGTGCATATGCATCCAGATTTTGATAAGTCTGCGGCTTGGCCATGCCGACGGTTTCTTTGCTTATCGAAAAAGCCTTCTGCAGAAGCGGTTCTGCAAGTGCATGACGGTTCTCTTCCACATAAAGTTTTCCAAGATTGCCGTAGCTCTGTGCAAGCGCCAGGTGATTGCCGGACAAAGTGCGTTCGCGCAATCTCAGCGCTTCTTTGTAGAGAGCCTCCGATTCCGGCTTGTCATGCCCGTTTCGGCGAGTCATGTACGCATCGGCAATTTGATCGAGCAACACCGCAAGTTCCAACGAACTCTCGATCGCCTTGTCGTGAGTGATTTGCTGTGCCTGAAGAACGAGTGCTTTAGCCTGTTCCAGCTCTTTGTGGTGCGAATAATAATTTTGCAGATGTTTGTATGAATTGTCCATGTTCGTTAAATCACGGATTTGCATCTCACCGTATTGCGTAATCTTATGGCAGATGGGATCAGCCTTTTCATACTTTTTGCGTTTCATGTAAAACTGACAAAGTCGCGCCGCACTATCGGCGACTTCAACGTTAAACGGTCCAAGCGCTTTCTGTTTGATTGTCACAGCGCGCTCGAACAGCGGTTCTGCCTTATCAAATTGTCCGCGACTGTTATAGAGAACACCAAGATTGGTCAGGCTGGTGGCAAGACGCATGTCGTGCTCGCCGAATGCTTTCGCTTCCGTGATCGATGCTTGAAAGGCGCGCTCAGCCTCGCCGAAGCGATTCTCTCTGAATGCGTCTGCTCCGGTTTGGGTATGTTTTTCCCATTCAGCAGGACCAGCAAAGGCTTCTCCGGCGACGCCAAAAGACATGGCAACCAGAGCAGAAAATGTCAAAAAGAATTTTGTCAAAAGGGTCATCCGAGATTTCAAGTACGCAGTAAAGGTAAATTCTAACCGACAAATGCCTGCTGCGGCTTGGCTGCGCTTAACTTATTTCCCGAATTGGCGCTTAACTTTCGCGGGTGTCAAGTGCAGCGCGGATTTGCTCGTCGGTTAAATATGTCTTCGGTTGCAGTTCAGGCGGCGGCAGGTCGCAACCCGCCAATGGTTTACTCATATCATCCGTGAGCATATTGATCTGCGCAGTCGTGAATAGCGGATCGGCGGAGAATCGCTCCATTACTGCAGCCATAGAGTAGTGCACGATTGATGGCAGCGGCAAAACCAATGCCAGTTTCTTTCTGACCCTCGCGACCCGGCGGACCGCTTCCGATAAAGTGATTTCTTCCGGACCCAATAAAGCCACCGTTTGATTGACCATAGCCTCTTCTTCGAAACTTCTGATCATCAAATCGCTCATGTCGTCGACTGAGATTGGTCTTATTTTGTTTGAAAATAAACTGATTGGTGGCGAGAAAAGCGGTAGCAGGTCGAGCGCTCGCGAGATGTGAGAAATCATATGATCGCCGGGACCATAGATCATCCCTGGTTTCAGTATTGTGTAATCCAAACCTGATGTTCGAAACATCTCCTCGGCTTCCCATTTTGTCTGGTGGTAGCGCGAAAAAGGATTCTTGCGAGCCTTCAAATAACTGACGAAGATAACTCTTTTTATGCCGGCTTTGCGCGCCATCGAAATCACACGCATGGTCGCGTCGACATGAACCTTGTGAAACTCGTTGGGCTCTGTCTCTCGGTTGATTCCGATCAAATGGGCGATGCCGTCGCAATTGTTGAAAGCCTGGAATAGCCGCCTGTCATCGGTGATTGGCATAGGCATGAAGTTGATGTTGGCGACTTTGCGCAGTGCTTCACCGCGCGGACTGACACCGCGCGCCACGATTGTCGGAAAATGACCACGACGCGCCATCTCGCGGGCGAGATGTCCGCCGAGAAAGCCTGAGCCGCCAGTAATCGCGATTCTCATTGATTTCCTAGCCGCTTAAGCGGCGGTCGGTGCCGGGATGCTGGTAAGGGGAGACCAGTTTATACGCTAGAAGCATATTAACCTAGAGAGAGCGATTCCGATAGCAGTTGGCGGATTCACGCTCTCGACAACCCGGAGATTGCATCGGCAGCGAGAATTCCGCGCGCCAGTGCGGTATCTTATTGGTCCGATAGTTTTATCAATCTGACGGGAGCGCCCCAGCAGTTTAAAACTTACATCCAATCGTTTAAATCCAGACCCACGGCAGTTCAAACAAGAGATTCACAATGGTAAACACAGTCAATAAATCTGAGTACTCCCTCCAAGACCTCGGCATTGAAAAGATTTCTGAAGTCAAGAACGTGGCGGAGTACAAACTCGCCAACGGGCTCAAGGTTTTGCTCATGGAAAACCACGCCGCTCCGGTCGTCACCTTCCTTGTCGTCTATAAGGTCGGCAGCCGCAACGAAGGCGTCGGTTACACGGGCGCGACGCACTTTCTCGAACACATGCTTTTCAAAGGGACGAAGAAACATAATCCCGACAAAGGAAACGGCATCGACGATTTGCTCACGCAGATCGGAGCATATTGGAACGCCACCACCTGGTTCGACCGCACCAGTTATTTTGAAGTGGTGCCTTGTGAATTTTTAGATATGTGCGTCAAGCTCGAAGCTGACCGCATGCGCAATTTGCTGTTGCGTCAGAGCGACAGAGATTCTGAGATGTCTGTTGTGAGAAATGAACTGGAGCGCGGTGAGAACTATCCGGAAGAGGCTCTGGAGAAGGAACTCTATGCATTGGCGTTCCGCGAGCATCCTTACCACCACCCGACGATCGGTTGGCGAAGTGATGTGGAAGGTGTTGCGCTGGATCGGCTCCGCGAGTTCTATGACACGTTCTACTGGCCTAACAATGCCACTGTAGTTTTGCTTGGGGAATTTGAATCGGAAGCGGCTTTGCGAATGATCCACGGTCATTATGGTGGCATCAAGTCGTCACCAAATCCGATACCGCATGTCTATACAGTAGAGCCGCCGCAAGAAGGCGAGCGTCGTTTTGAAATCGTCAGAGCCGGCGATTTGCCGAAGGTTTGGATGGGCTTCCACATCTGCGAAGCTGACCACGAAGATACTTATCCACTGGCTGCCGCGCGACATATTCTCGGCAGTGGTTATGAAAGATCAAGCCGTCTCTATAAAGGATTAATCGATACAGGAATTGCGGCGGAAGCTTTTTGCCGTCACGATGAACTGCGCGATCCGGGATTGTTCATGGTCGGTGCCACGTTGAATCCTGGTATCACATTGGATAAATGCGAGAAGGCGTTGTTGGAAGAAGTTCGCAAGCTGTGCCATGAGCCAGTTACCGAGGACGAACTCAGCCGCGCTAAGAGCGCCAACCTGAAGGGAACCATTCTCGCCAAAGCCGATCCAAGCAGCATGGCATTCATGCTTGGTGAAGCAGAATCCAAATCCGACTGGAAATGGCTGATGGAGTATGACGATAAGTTTGAGGCGGTCACCGCCGACGATATCATGCGTGTGATGAGCAAATACTTCACCAAAACCAATCGCACAATCGGTCATTTCAAACCGTTGCAACTTGGTCTTGATGATGTCGCTGCTCCTGCACCGTCGCCCGATGGTAAAGATGATGATGTAGACGGTGACGACGAGTCCGACGAAGCCGAAGCTCCGGGAACCTTGCCGGTCGGCTTTAAAGAACCGGAAGTGCGCGAACGCAAAGAGATCGTGAAGCCTTCCGATCTTACCGACGAGGAATTGAAAACTCTCCTGGCCGAGGCACCAAAATCGGTGAAGGTCAAATTCTCGAAAACGAAAACGCCGGGCAAAACTTTTGTCGAGCGAGTGCACAAGGAAGTTTTGTCTAACGGCATGACTGTGCTGTTGATGGAAAATCCAGGAACAGAATCTATGGGTTTTGCATTCAACATCCGTGCCGGACGATACTTCACTCATGGCGACGACAACAACACTATGGCGGAATTAGTCGCCGAAATGTTGCCGCGTGGATCGAAGCGCTTCGACAAAATCAAACTTGCCGAGATGCTCGAAGAAATGGGCATTGCCGGTGCCATCGAATTTGGTGTCGACAATTACAGGCTCAGCCTCGGAACCAGCCTCGTGTCCAGTGATTTCCCTCTGTATCTGGAACTGGTCGACGAAGTGCTTCGTAATCCATTGATGAACGAAGACGAATTGCAAAAAGTCGGCGTTGAATGGACTTCGAAATTGGTCGAAGGCGCCAACAACACAAAGAGCGTTGCCTGGAATGGACTGAAACGAATCATGTATCCGGAGTCGCATCCGTTTTACGAAAAAACGTTCAGCGAGCAAATTAAGGAACTGGCGCACATCGATCGCAGCGAGTTGATCAAAGCTCATGAAAAGCTGATTACGCCCAATGGTGCTGTGATGAGTATCGTCGGTGATTTTAATACCGATGAAGTGCTAAATCAGATCAAAGCAAAATTCGGCGACTGGACCGGACCGAAACCGGCCGACATCGTGATACCGGATGTGGCACTAAGCGATACGCGCAGATACTTCGAAGTAGAGATTCCGGATAAGACAAGTGTCGATGTGATCATGTCTCATCCAACTAGTTTGAGACGATCCTCTAAAGACTTCTACGCTGCCCGCATGGCGAACGCCGCGCTCGGTCAGGACACGATTACATCGAGACTGGGACAAGTTGTTCGCGATCGGGCCGGTCTGACTTACGGAATCTACTCCGTATTTTCAGACACTGCCTTTGGTGGCGCCCCCTGGTCCGTAATGCTGACGGTGAATCCGAAGAATATCGAAAAAGGTCTTTACCTGGTCGACAAAGTTCTCGATGAGTATATGACCCGAGGAATTTCAGCAGAAGAACTGTCGCGCGAAATTGGTCGCGCCGTTGGTTCCTTTAAGGTAGGTTTGGCGTCTTCGATGGGTATCGCCAGAGTACTGGCTGAGCTCGAATTCCTGGGACTGGGTGTAGCGGAGCTCGATCAGATATCTGATAAGTATTTATCCGTCACTAAATCTCAAGCTGACGAAGCCATGCGCAAATACTTCCTGCATAAGAAAACCACGGTTATGGTGGCGGGAACGCTCGCCTGATCCGCCATTACATGTGGTACTAGTGCCGCCGGTGATGCCTGTGCATTTCGGTCGTCTCGATTGGCGAGATGACAGGACTATACAGGATCATAATTTTTGGCTACCATTACGGAGCTGTCCAGAAAGCGAGCACTTCTAAATGACTAACCACCAGATTTCATCACAATATACTTTCGTTCCAGACTCCACGAGTTTGGAGGGTCTCGATGATTTTCTCTGCGGTCTGATCGACGAGCTTTTCCAAGTCGATGCAGAAGGAACTCCGGACACGATCTCGAATCGCGCAGAACTAGCTTTGATCGAACAAGACATTTTCGATGAAATTGCCAGTGATACCACTGACGATCGCAGTAACGTTGTTTCGGCGCTTCCAGGGTTGTTCGCCAGATCTGTGGCTGCCACCAAAACTATGGAAGAGCGTCCAAGCATCTTCGAAGGTGACACGGAAACGAACACCCTCGAACTGAAGACAAAACTTTTGGAATCACAACTCGATTACAGAAACAAAGAATTGCAGGAATCACTTCGACGAATGCAGTGGCTGGAAAACGAACTTGCTGCTCGCGAAGATCAAATCAAGTTTCTTCCTGAGTTGCTGAAACGCAGTATTGACGCCACTCGCTATGAACTCGAACTCGATGATCTGAAATTGAAACTCGAATTTCTCTCCAGTGAGTTGACCGAAGCGAATTCGCAATTAAGCATCATTCGCTCAAATTGGTTGGGTCGTTTAAGTCTGTGGCTAACCGCGAAGCGCGAAGAAATGCAGCGTTCGTATCCACCGATCGGCGAAAGTAGCGTCTAAGCTTTTTGCTTTTCGATTGCTAACGTGACGGAATGCTGAGGCAGCATTAAGCTCGTTGAACGCTTACAGAGGCGCTGTACCATCAGCGCCTTTTTCTATCACCTTCTTTATTCTTATATACGTTTCCGCAGTAATAAAATCGGGCACAACACGTGCAGCCAGGCGATCAGGGACTGTAACGTCTTGACGCGCTCGGATGTCGGTCAGCTTGCGTTCTAATATCAACGTCGCGGGAAGAAAGTTGTGGATTTGTGGAAAAAGCTCGTCCAAATTGGCCAAAAAGTTCTTGGTAAGGAATTTAAAAATCCCCAAGAAATTGATAAGAACATGCTCGAGGCAATCACTGCTCACGTTCAGTTGATACAAAGTATCGACGAGCAGCTGATGGTTTCGTTGCTTCGTTATTTAATCGACGATGAGGAAGACGGCTGTTTGTCGGCACTGAGTGCTAACAGTGCGGCTTTGGCTAAGCTAGGCTATACACAGTCTTTAACTGGTAGCTACGCTGACGCTATTGAAAAGCGAGGAGCCGTCGTCGATGGTGGCAACAAAGCGCATCCTGAAGTTTGGTATCGCTACGGAAAATTTCTTGCGGCGGCTGGAAAGGGCGTAAATGCACCCTATGTTAAGGGGCGAAATGCGAATCGAGTTACGCTGCCGGACTGGTTATCGGCCTTGATCAGTGAGATCTCTGCGCGCTACACGGCGAACTTACGATCCACCAATCGCAAAGCGCCCTGGTCTATGGATGAGTTGGAAAAAGTTATGGCAGTCGACGATCTGCCCTCCGATATCTTGGTTTTTGCTTTTCTAGACGGGGGGTATCGCACGACTCTGCTAGGCAATCCTTACCTCTATCCACAATATGTGGATTGTCTCAAAGGCACACGCGAATACATGATCCGGCACTTTGATAAAGTGCGATTATTTTTGGTTGGATCCGATATCGAAAATCGTGTTTATGCGCTCTCCTTCTTGCGGCATCTTGATTTCGATTTCAGTTTGCTCTCCGATTTACTAGTGGAGTACGCAACTTCATCTTCCAAAACTTTACGGGAAGCGATCTCACCATTGCTCGTTTCGAAATCCGAAAAATTTCGTGGACAGATCGAAGATGTTCTGAAGAATGGCGCCGCAAGCGAGCGTAACGAGGCGGTAGCTTTGTTGTGGCGCATGTACGAATCCGATTGCGCCGAAACATTGAAACAACACGCACTAACCGAAAAATCTGATCGCGTTAAACAAACGATTGAAAAGTATCTTGCTATTCCTCCTGATCAGCCCGACGTTGCACTCGGGGTTGCTCCGATGCAACTTGACCTTGATCCGGTTCCACTGCCGGACAAAGTCAAAAAAGTTTTAAAAGAGATGTTGGAGGAAGCACAAAAAGCTGCGATGGTGGCTTACGAACAGCAGCTGGTTCAGTTCAACGGACCGAAGCGTCCGGCATGGATGCAGAAACCGGTTAAGCCTCAACCGGTTTCTCGCGATGATATCGATGAGTTGATCGAATTTATTGAAGGCAAAAAGCGAAAGTTTGAAGCGTCAAAACAATTTGGTTACAACATCTCGTTTCTTCCGAAAAGGATTGTCGATTGCCTGGAGCCGCCGGACGTCAACCTCGCGCACATGATTCGGTTGATGTATTGCTTGAAATTTATTCAACATCACAAAGTTCAAGACTGTGAACGCTTCTATCTTTCAAACGCTTTGATGCTCGATACCTACAGAGAAAAAAGTAATCGCTCATTCGGGTTGCGGGAATTTGACGCCATCGCCGCCACATTGCCTGATTGCAAGCCCGGGATTGTCGGGATATCTTACTTGGGCGGCAATCAAGCTGGCACATTCTGCGACTGGGAAGCGGACGCCGTGTGGCCTTTATTTGCAGAACGCGGCGAACTTCTTCGCGATGCTTTGTCCGAGACCACCCCAATTCATTATTATAATTACGGCAATCGACGGCAGGCTTTTGAAGTGCTGGCGATGTTTCCTTCGTTACCAGCTGAATTTCTCATCACGCTCTGGGAATTGGCGCTGGGTGAAACCAAATCCGAACGGCGTCCGGCACAGGACGCACTGAATACGGTGCCTGGAAAAGTTGAGAAAATCATCGTCTCTCTGGGCGATGGGAAACAAACCGTTCGTTCGGCTGCTGCCGAATGGCTCGGTAGACTCGGTGAAAAATCCGCGATTGAACCTTTGAAAAAGGCGTTTCAGAAGGAAAAGAACGAACAGGCCAAAGGCATAATCATGCACGCGCTGGATCTTTTAGGTGCCGATGTCGACGAATTTCTTAACCGCGATAAACTCCTGGAAGAAGCGAAAGCCGGGCTCACTAAAAAAATGCCGAAGGGCATGGACTGGATGCCGTTGGATAATTTTCCTGCGGTGCACTGGAAGGACAACGGCAAACAAGTCGATCCGCAAATCGTCAAATGGTGGGTCGTTCAAAGTGTGCAACAGAAGACGCCGGTCTGCGGACCGATTTTAAAAAGATATCTGGAGATGTGCCAGCCCACTGATGCAGCTAAACTGGCAAGACACGCGTTGACTACATGGATCGGGCGTGATACCACGACTATCTCTCACGAGGATGCCGTCGAGCGAGCGACCGCGGAAGCTGACCAACAGTGGGCTCAGTACTCGCAGTACCAGTGGTTTTCTGACCAGTATAAGTCGAAAGACAATTTATTCAAGTTCATCTACAGCAGCCACATGAACACTTGTATATATTCGGCAATCGATCAGAAAGGAATTCTCGCCATCGTCTCGGCTAGCGGAGACGCTGATTGCGTCAAGTTCTGCGAGCAGTATATTCGAAAATACTATGGTAACCGAACTGCTCAATGCAAAGCGTTGGTCGACGTGCTCGCCTGGATATCCCATCCGCTGGCGTTGCAAGCGTTGCTCGCTATTGCCAATCGTTTTAGAACCAAGTCAATCAAAGAGTTGGCTGCTGAACACGTTAAAGCAGTGGCCGAGCGCCGTGGATGGACAATTGACGAACTGGCGGACCGCACCATCCCTGATGGCGGGTTTGAACGGCCACTTGACGAAGATGGTAAACCAACTAGTGAGCAAGCCGTGCTCGAAATCGATTTTGGTCCGCGACAATTCCTGGTCACGCTAAACGATCAATTGGAAGCCGTCATTTGCGCAAAGGGCGAAACCAAGGCGCTTAAGGCGTTGCCTGCGCCAGTGAAATCGGATGATGAAGGGCTGGCAAAAGCAGGAAAAAAAGAATTTGCTGACGCTAAGAAAATTGCAAAAGAGGTGGTCAAAAGACAAACCGAGAGATTGTACGAAGCACTTTGCACTCAGCGCGAGTGGCGCTTTCAAGACTGGCAGCTTTATCTTTCCAAACATCCGATCGTTGGCAGATTGTGTGTCCGATTGGCTTGGACGGTTTTCGAACCATCGGAAGATCAAGCTGAACAGCGCAAATTGATCGGTGCTTTTCGTCCGCTTGAAGATGGTTCGTTAACTAACGAACAAGATGAGCAAGTGACTTTTCCAAACGATGCGATCGTCAAATTGGCGCACTCGTGCAATATGCCAGCCGAGCTTGCCGACGCGTGGGTCAAGCATTTTGAAGATTACGATGTGACACCATTATTTGCACAATTAGGTCGACCAGTCTATGTGATACCAGATGATAAATTGAAAGACACCGACGTAGCTGATTTTGTCGGGCATTTGATTACGATATTTAAACTCAGGAATCGAGCGGTGAAGCTGGGCTATGTTCGCGGCGAAGCTGAGGATGGCGGATGTTTCTACGTGTACAGAAAGTCTTTTGCGTCGCTGGAGATGCAGGCTGTTTTGGAGTTCACCGGAAGCTATTTGCCGGAGGAAGATCTTCCGGCTGCTTTGAAAGAACTATACTTTGTGTCGAGCAGCGGCAAGGACAATTACACCTGGTCAATGAATAAAATTCCACTGTCGAAAGTTCCGCCGGTGCTGCTCAGCGAGTGTTACAACGATGTGAAACGAATTGCCGCTGATGGAAGCGGTTTCGATCCCAAATGGCAGGAGAAATCTTATTTCTGATGAGTCAAACTTTGAAACGTCCGGAGTTTTTGCGTGAGCCAGTTGAGCTTCGCTATGCCGAAGAACTAGAGGCGTTGGCGCAAAGCGACACCGGAAACAAGCCGCCGGGTTGGAACTTGAGTCCAAGAGCTGTTCGCACTTTTATATTGGGCAATGAATTCGCTCAGGGAAAAGTGAAGAAACCGGATTCGAGCGAGTTGAAGATTACTAAAAAATTCCATGGCGAAACAGCGATGATCGATCGGGCTATTGTTTCGCTTATGAGTAATCGTGGCCTTCTGCTCGTCGGTGAGCCGGGAACCGCCAAGTCGATGTTGTCGGAACTGTTGGCTGCTGCGATCAGCGGTTCTAGTGGACTGACAATTCAAGGCACCGCCGGTACTACCGAAGATCAAATCAAGTATTCGTGGAACTATGCGCTTCTGCTTTCGGAAGGACCGACGAAGAAGGCTCTCGTGCCCGCTCCTTTGTATCAAGGTTTGTCGCAGGGCCGGATTGTTCGCTTCGAGGAAATCACACGCTGTCCACCTGAAATCCAGGACACCATGATCAGCGTACTCAGTGACAAAGTCCTCCACATTCCGGAACTCAGGGATGAGGACGATGCCTTATTTGCGAAGCCGGGTTTCAACGTGATCGCCACCGCGAACACCCGTGACCGTGGCGTTCATGAGATGTCCGCCGCGCTGAAACGACGTTTCAATTTCGAGACGGTGCCTCCGATTGCGGACAAGCAATTCGAAATCGATCTTGTTCTTCAGCAGGCAAAAGAGTTGCTTCATAACGTCAATGCGGAAGCTCTTGTCGAACGAGATGTCCTTGATGTTCTGGTTACAACGTTCGTCGACCTCCGAAAGGGACGCACCGAAGACGGTACCATCGTCGATAAACCATCCACAACAATGAGCACCGCCGAAGCCGTCGCCGTCGCATTCGCTGCGGGACTGGAAGCTTGCTATTTCAGCGATGGTCGTTTAAAAGGCGAACATCTGGCTAAACAAATCGTAGGCACTGTCCTCAAAGACTCCGAAGAGGACGCGAAAAAAGTTCGCCAATATTTTGATGTCGTGGTGAAGGCGCGTGCCAAGAAGAATGAGCACTGGAAGTCATTCTATGACGCCAGGGGAATTCTTGGATTGTAAGGAGCGAGGATTCTTATTCTTGTGAAAACGGGAATTCTTACTCGAGTTTGCACCAGGAATTCTTAATCGAAACGGAAGTCGATGTGGAACGAGGAATCTGTGTCCATGTGGAACGAGGAAAGCCTGGTCGTTTGGAACAGAAAGTTTGACAGTATCAACCTATGTATTCTAGTCAATGAGGAACCACCGACAATGAGGATGTTCTTGCTTGAGTGAAACTGTAACAAGCAACGAAATTTCACCCCAACAAGTGGCGTCGGAACTTTTGCCCAAGCTGCGTTCCGAGCGTGTTACTTATTTTCCTGTTCGGCACCACTCGCCTGCATGCGCTGCTTTGATTGAACAATGGATTCTCGAGAATCGGCCGACGTCGATCTTGGTCGAGGGACCGTCAAGTTTCACATCGCGTATTGAACTTCTCACTGATGAAAACTGCAAATGCCCGGTTGCGTTGTTTACCAATTTCGTTGACAAAAAAGATCGGTTGAAGAAGCTGATAGCGAGCCGTAAAGATGGACTCAACTCTTTAGATGGCGACGAAGAACTTGCTGGAGCCGGCGGACCGACAAACGCAGGCCAGCCTGACGAGCTCGATCTCGGAGCGCCGCGTTTCGCCGCTTATTATCCGTTCTGTGATTATTCACCAGAGCTGGTGGCATTAAGAACCGGGCGTAAAATCGGCGCGCAAATGAAGTTTATCGATTTGCAATATCCCGAGATGGTTTTGCATCAGTTTCAAGCACTGCACGATCGCAGCGATGAAATCATTCATGTCGAGTCGCTCGCTGAAGACGAGCACCTGAAGAAGAGCCGCTACATCACCGCGCTTGCCAGGCAAATGGGTTGTCGGAATTTTGATGAACTCTGGGATCATCTATTCGAAGCCAGTCGTGATAGTTTGAGCGCGGATGCGTTCATCGATCGCCTCGCAACATATTGCGCGATGGCTCGCATGGATTACACCGATAAAGAACTGGAGAGCGATGGAACCAATGCGCGCGAAGCCTGTATGGCAGCGGCGATTATCGAGGAACTCCAGAACAATGGTGGCGGAAAAATTTTAGTTGTCACCGGTGGATTTCACACTGTGGTGCTTCCCGATCTGGTTGCGCAGAAAACCAAACGACCAAAGAAAATTGACTTTTCTGATGAGGAACTTGGCGTCTGGTTGATGCGATACAGTTTCGACAAACTCGACGCTCTCGCCGGTTACTCTGCGGGTATGCCCTCGCCCGCCTTTTACGATCGGCTATGGCACTCAGAACGAAACGAAGATGATACCGAAACTCGCGATAAAAAATTCGAGCGTGTAACTGCGGATTTCGTAGTTGAAATTTCAAGGCTTTCGCGAGAGCGACAGTTACCGAATCCGATCACGACGCCGGATTCGATTGCGGCTCTGCAGATGACGAAACAACTCGCCGCGTTGCGCGGGCATCCCTGGCCTATGCGAGAAGACGTTTTAGATGGCATTCGATCTTGTTTTATCAAAGGCGAAGTTGGGCTCGAAGGCGTTGGTTTGATGCGCTTAGTCAACGAGGTTCTTGCCGGCAATCGTATCGGTGAGGTTCCGCCTGGAAGCGATCATCCGCCGATTGTCGACAATTTTTATGCCGAGGCAAAACGTTTTCGAATTCCGTTGGATCGAGTTGAAAAGAAAGAATACAACCTCGATTTGTACAGGAATGCCAATCACCGATCGATCAGCCGATTTTTTCATCGACTAAATTTTCTTGAAATTCCTTTTGCTCAATTTCTCGATGGTCCGGATTTCGTTACTGGTCGGCGTCTGGAACTGATTATCGAAAAATGGGATGCGAGCTGGTCTCCGAATGTCGAAAGCGCGTTAATCGAAGCGTCTACGTTTGGAACGACAATCGAAGAAGCTGCCACTTTTAAATTGAGATATGAGATCTCAAAACTGGAAGAAAGCGCTCAAGGTCGATCTAGTGCGTCAGCCGTCAGATTGTTGGTGCGCGCTTGCCGCTTGGGTCTGCACGCCCAATCGAAAGCGATGATACCATTGCTCGACGTTCACATCGCCGAAGACCCACTGGTGTCATCTGTGGTATCGGCACTGTCACAATTGGAACTTTTATTGCGCGCGCGCGAACCTCTAGAAGCTTTCGATCTGGTTGCTATTCCTCGGCTGATGGTGGCCGCGTATCAACGAGCCTGCCAGCTTCTTCACGATGTGGCGCGTTGTCCTGATCACCACGTCGAAGAGTTTATCAAAGCACTTCAGATTCTCCGCGAAGTAATTGCATCCGACAGCGAAAATAAGAGTGATACTGTATTCGACACTGACTTGTTTTTCCAGGGATTGAAAGCAATCGTCAATTCACCACCCCATGAATCGCAGTCCGTTTTAGTTGGTGGCGCCGCCGGCATTCTTTATGGAGAGGGGCGAATCGATGAAGCGGAGCTGATCGGCATAGTTTGCGGATTTCTTGGCGGAGCAATTGGCGACCCCCGGAAGAGTGCGGGGATCTTGCGCGGTTTACTAACGACTGCGTGTGAAATTGCCTGGCAAGTCGCCGAAGTTATCCAGGCGATAGATAGTCAGTTTCAGTCCTGGGATGAAAAAACCTTTTTAGATCTGTTACCGGAATTACGTCTTGCTTTTTCTCTGTTGACGCCGAACGATATTTCTAGAGTGGCAGAAACTGTTTCTGGTTTATATGAAGGAGAGTCGCTTGGTGAGCTAGTTCATACGGACATTGGTGAGGAAGATATTCAGTTTGGTTTGTCGTTGAATGACAGAGTGAAACAAGCGTTGAAAGCGGATGGGTTTGATTCGTGAACGAAGAAGAACGCAAATTATTCAAGCGATCAAATGCTGCCGGCGGTGGTGACTTGGCCTCTGCTACTCCTCCATTGGCGAGGTGGCGACTTGTACTCGGCAAGTACGCCAAACCAAAGATGCCCTCCGTTTTGAATTCAGATCAACAACGCATGTCGGATGCGCTTGAACTGTTGTACTCACGCGAGTACAAAGGCCGAGGTGTGCGCCAGGACGCGCGCATGGGACCGGGTTCTCTCGACCCGTCTCAGCTCAATGTCACAAAATGGTTGGATGAGGTTAAAGAATTATTTCCGAAATCGACTTGCGAGAAGATCACCAAGCACGCTCTTGAACGATACGGCATGGTCGATCTCATCAATGATGCAGAAACGCTCAAGAACATGGAACCAAGCACCGATCTGTTGTGCGCGGTTCTATCGCTCAAGGGGCAGATGAAAGGGTCCGTGCTTGCTGAAGCTCGACGTTTGATTGCGCGCGTTGTCGAGGAAATTAAACGCAAGCTCATGGCCGATGTTCGTAATGCGATTTCGGGTAGAGTCAATCGTTTCTCTCATAGCGCATACAAAACAGCTAGAAATTTTGACGCGCGCGATACGATCCGACGCAATTTGAAAAACTGGGATCCTGAAAGACGACAACTAGTTGTCAGCGAGCCGCGCTTTTTCCAGCGCGTGACGCGGCATATCCCGTGGGAAGTAATCATTTGTATTGACCAGTCCGGGTCAATGGTGAACAGCGTAATTCACTCGGCGGTCATGGCCGGAATTCTTGCTGCACTACATATGGTGCAAGTGAAGTTGGTCATTTTCGACACTTCCATTGTAGATCTCTCCGACCACGCGAGTGATCCTGTTGAGGTATTGATGAGTGTGCAGCTTGGTGGCGGCACCAACATCGGAGCGGCTGTGCGCTACTGCGAACAACTTGTCAGTCAACCTACGCGCACTGTGCTCGTTCTAGTCACTGACTTTTGCGAGGGCGGCGATCCGCGCAACCTGATCGGGGCCGTTCGTCGACTGCGCGAGTCTGGTGTAAAACTGATCGGCCTGGCATCTTTGGATATGGAATGCACGGCGTGGTATGACGAAAAACTGGCTGGTCGTCTAGCCGCCGAAGGTATGGAAATTGCGGCGCTCACTCCAGTCGAACTTGCAAATTGGCTGAGCGAAGTCATGCACCGGAGCGGTTCATGAAAGAAGCCGATAGACTGCAACTTAAACGAATTCTCTGCGCTGTCGATGAGAATTTCTTAGTTGCGTTAGCAAACAAAGGATTAGTTCGGCGCGCCCAAAAAGATCTCGAAGGCGTAACACTTCAAATCGAAGAAGCCGATGACGCCATCGTTGTGCGCGGCGCCGACTGGACTGTCTGGATGCCCGTAGGCGGTCCCGCCAAGGCAAAGGATGACACGGTCGCCTCCGGCATCACCAGGCAAATTTTGTCTGCCACGATCTATCTACGTGATCATTGGTCCGGTGATTTTAGCTCAGCACCAGTTGCGGTGCCGGACTCGAGTCAAAGTTCAAGTTTAGAAGCCGTTTCGAAATCAGCGACTTCCGCTGTTCCCACTGTTCAATCCGCCTCTGAAGGAGAGAGGATTGATGAAGACGCTGAAAAGCTGAAAGACGCATTGTTGTCCATCTCTGTCGATGAACTATCAAAGTGGGCCGGCAAGCAACTCGTTGGAGATTTGCTCTCGCTGCTAGATGAGACAGTCGAAGTCGAAATCGAATGTCGTGTCGGCGTCATTATTCGTATACCGCAGCACGACGTTGAAATCAGGTTGCTGCCAACCGCGGATCGTGGTTTAAAACTGCTCGATCAACTTTTATCGACCGCACCAAAAGCGATGCACAAAAGATGGATCGCCACGGCTCTTCTGGTTTTGCATCGCAAATCTGGAAAGGAACTCCAAAGATCATCTTCGCAGAAAGCCACCGTCGAATCGCCACGAAATCAATTGCAGATTTTGCAAGAGTGTGAGAACCTTTTGGCGAGTATGCTGGATAGTGGCGTGTCGCACCCTTCATCGCGGGTCGTGGAGCGTCTTTTCACGTTGTCGATTTCTACGTCGATTGTACAGTTGCCTCGCCTTTCGCATCTTTTGAAAACGCTTTCCGACGAAGTTTCGCATCTCCTTACCCGGCACGCTAAAGCCAATACTCATCGTTTATTTTCAACAATGAGTTGGACCTACACGCTCGTAAAAGCGCTGGAAAAGCATGCCATCGAAAACCGGCATAGCGACTCGCGAATGATTGACTTTCCACTGGAGCTGGCTGGAGTCGCGCGCACGCAATATGATCTTGTTGGCGATTTAGAACTTTGTGGAATGGGCGCTCACCAATGGCAAACCGCTTCTGGTTATGAAGGCATGACCGTTTTGTTTTGGGATCGAACGAACAAACGAATCTTAACCTGGTCGATGAGCAGACCGGGGTCCACGATATCTAAAACAGACATCGAGCACGCGTACGACTTTGAGTCGACCTGGTCGGGGCGCTCACCGAGCGAATTGTCGCGTTCGACCTTCGTTCTGAAAAATGCGCGCGTGAATCCGTTTGGCCGACTGTCCGGTGGACAGCAAACAACAATCGAAGGCATCGCGAAGAGTTCTTTTACCGCCAGTGATTTCGAGGGTCGCGTGTTTTCGAATTGGCGGGCGGTGAGAAACTACGCTGCCAAACAGTTTCCAGTCGGGTTGAAAACGCACAAGCCGCTCGATCGAATCGTTGTTTTAGAACCTAAATCGTGGAACGATCGTTTTTACGACGAGATGCACCAGCGGTTCTGCTGGGATCTCGTCGACGGTTCCGGTGATTCATTGCGCTTGACTCTGCCCTGGAGTGACAGCAACGTCAGAGCCATCGAGTTTCTCGAAGCGTTGAAGCCTGGCGTGGAGAAGATCAATCGAGTGGTGGCACGAATCGGATTTTCTACCAATGGTTTATTATTTGAACCGTTGGCAATGTTAAGTACGGGCACTACTCGTGGTGGCGCAGTGTTGAACCCATCTTTCGATCATGAATTAATTGAAGCGAAACAATCGCCTCTACTCCTGCGACTGAGACAAAAGTTCGGGCGAAACAAAATCGCCACTACCATGACTGACGATGATGACTGGACTGAATTACAAAATCATTTTGACATCAGTAAGAATGTGCCACCACATCTTTTGAATGTGATATCCGAAACCGAAGGCATTCTTCTTCAAGTCGCCGAATCAGGGACGCAGCGATTAAACGAAAAAACGAGCACTAGATTCAAAGAACTCGGCGAGAAGCTTTCTCATTCCGGATTGGTCGTTCTGAGGCAGAGCGTGTCAGCTGTTGCAGCCAGGAGTTCTCCTGCACAGTCTGTTTTGTGGTCTGACTATTTATGCAGTTTGCACAAGCAGGCTCTAAGTCTCGCCGCGATGGATCGATAGGCGGTGATTAACCGTGTTGACGTGTACAATCACATTATGAAACTTGGTCGACTTTCCTCTACCTTTATTTTTGGAACCGCTATTGCGGCGATTGTCTCAATTGCATCATTCGCCACGACTGTTAATCCAGCGTCTGCCGTTGATGACGCCGACGTCGGCGATTCAGAGGCGCCGGCATACGTGGTTTGGTTTCCGCGTGGTGATGGAACCAAAGGGCATTATGGTGGTATCACCACAAGTGCCACAGTCGCGCAAACAGAATGGTTCATTACGGATCAAAAGGCGCGGCGCAGTTTGCTTGACGATGACCTCTCTCAAGCCGAAAATTTGTTCAAGCTGGCTATCCAGAAAGCCGAGGCCAAGGCGATGTACGAGCCAGGCGTGATCAACTCGTTTTGCGGATTGGCGTTTCTCTATCACAAGAAAAGCAACAGTGCTGAATCCGAGCGCGTCTACGAATACGCGATGCGCTACCTCGAAGGAATTTCCGGCGGACGCGATACTGCCAGATTTGCCGATTATCTTCCTGATCTTGCCTGGCTCTACAACGCGCATGGCAAGCCGGATAGCGCCGAAGTTCTCTTAAAGAATGCAGTGGCAATCCGCGAGCGACGATTCGGAGAATATAGTAGAGAATTGGTACAGAGTTTGAATGACTACGGACTTTTTCTCAAGAAGAATGGACGGGATACTGAAGCTCGACATCTCGATGCACGAATAAAGTTGATCCAAAATCATTCGGCTGAATAAACGATCGCGGCGGCTGCTAGCAGCCAGCTGCGGATCATCGCCGAACAAATTTCAGCTGACAATGTCTATACGGCGCTTCGCAGCAATCAGCTAAACCGACCAATGAATCGTTGAATCCAATTAACAAGGTGTTGTATTCAAGTTGCAGTTGTGACGAAGTAGCCATCAAAAGCCACTTGTAATCGTTTTCAATTGGAAGCTCCGCGCTTTTTAGCATATGATTAGTCAGTCTGGATTTCGTGAATGATGTGCTTAGTTCAGGCGACAGGTCTCTTCAATCACCACGACGAGCCAATGAGTAAACGCACCACTCCGGTTCTAATAGGCGATCTGCTGGTTAAATCAGGTCTGGTTACGCTTGGCCAGTTTGCCGACGCTATGCCTATTTCATTGAAAACCGGGCTGCCTGTCGGTCGCGTGTTGGTCGGTTCTGGCTTTCTGACTGAACCAGAGTTCAAAGCGTCGGTAACGGCGCAATCGCTTGTGCGCGAAAATTTGCTGCCCATCGATCTCGCGATCAACTCTCTAAAATTGGCGCGCGAGAAAAGGCTCACCTTTGACGAGGCGCTTGCTCAGCTGGGTTGGCGCTCGGAATATTATGAGACAACAAACCGCCTCGGCGATCTTTTGGTCGAGGCTGGAAGCATTGTTCGCGAAGATCTCGAAGAAGCTCTCGACGCCTGTTTTACATCGGGTCTTCCTCTAGGGCGAGTCCTGGTCCTGCGCGGCAAGGTCAACGAGATGCTGACTTACGCGGCTCTAACCGCTCAAGTTCTGCTCCGCGAGGGCAACATCACACGCGAACAAGCCGTTGAAGGGCTGCGGATAGTCGCTCAGCGCAAAATTACATTGGAAGAATCTCTCGACCAACAAGGTTTGAGCTGCCGCCGAGGTCACACGATTCGGCTTGGTGAGCTGCTTATGCTCGCCAATCTCGTTTCCGAAATAGATTTGTTATCTGCAGTGGAACGCGGCATGCTTGATGACCAGCCAATCGGACAGGTTATGGTGCGCGTCGGTTTGATAACGGAGCAAATGCTTGAACAAGCGCTCTTGCTGCAAGACCATGTCACCAAGGCACAAATTAAACCTCTAGATGCCGCTGAAGTTCTGACCAAGGTGCGCAAAACCGGAATCAGCATCGAGAAGGCGCTCGCTGAAATCAAGCAGCGTGGTAACACTCCGCAAAAAGCGTCAGACTTGATGGAAGTTCCAGAACTGCTGAGAGCCGCAGGGTTGCTGGGTCACACCGAAATGATCAAGTCGATCGATTTCAGCTCCATCACCGGAAAGCCTGTCGAAGACGTGCTGACATCAATGCATCTCGTGGATGTTGAAACAATGAAAGCCGCAACTCGCTGCTGCAATCTGTTAAAGCAAGGCGAAATCAGTCAAGAGCAGTGTGTGTTCGCCCTCCAAACTTGGATCGGCTCGCGACGCAGTATTGAAGAAATCCTGACACGCGTAGGCTGGCAACAAAGAGCTGGTCAGCCTTAGCGGCTTTTGCTCCGGTCATAGTAAGTTTTTGCCGCCTCGGCTGAATCAACATACAGGCAAGTTTGCGAAATTTCGTCAAATCCTCGTATCTGAATTGCAGCAAGGCTTTTGAGCGTTTTTGTCTCTAAAATAAACTATCAACATGCTGTTTAAACAGCCGAGGGCCCGAAATGGACAAATCGTTCGACCTCGCGTTCAAACCCCTTCGTGCCGTCCTCAAGCCTCTTCGTGTCGCACGACGCGTTCCGTCAAGACGCGAGCGACAGCACGCTAGCGCTGGCAGGAGTGCATGGGCGCGGCACTGACATTCGCCAACACACACCGCCGCCTGCGAGGAGACGAGCGAGGACGCAGGACACAAAGAAGTCCCGTAAAGCATCACTGAGGCGCCTGAGCCTGAGCTTATTCTGCGATTACGACTACGTTTCCGCCCTTGTCGACAGCAACATTTAGCGCGCCTTCAAGCTTCTGGAACAGTTCTTCGTAGCTGACGGCGTGAGCAGGAAAGGACGCAATGCCCAAACTCAAGGTCACATGCCAGTTTTGCGTTAAATCTGAAACTCTTTCAAGGCAAATTTTAGTTCTCATACGCTCGGCCAGGATGTTGACGCCTTCGGCGTTGGTTTCCGGGCAGAGGACGAGCATCTGTTCGGCGCTGTATCTAGCCGGTACATCAACGTCTCTGATGCAGCGCATAACGAAGTCCGATACGCCGCGGAGGATGGAATCGCTCACTTCGGAGCCGTGGCTCTGTTGGACGCCATAGAGACCGTCTACGAGGTACATCAACAAGGTGCAATCATGCTTGTAACGCTTGGAGCGCTTGAGTTCGTCGCCAATAATTCGAGTGATCGTATTGTGATTGTAGAACTGGGTAACACCATCCAAAAGTGTCAGCCGTTCCATCTCTTTAGGATCAGTCTGAGAAAGGGTGCTTTGCACGTTGGAGAGGTAACCGCCTTGCTCGAGTTCCTTCAACCGACTTTGAGTGTCAGTCTGGACTTGCTCGACGACGCGGCCTGTCTTTCTGAGCTGATTCAGCTTCTGCCGGAAAAGCCCTTCTCGACCCATCAAAGGTTCCTGCTGATCGCGCACGGTACGTTCTCCTCGGTATCCTACCTTAGCTTTGTATAACACATATCTCTACATTATACTAGTTCGCCTATCCGGTTACATCATTATGCGTAACCTGGCACCCGTTCGATGAGCTTTGGACATGCTGGAAAGTTTCCGATATGACATCACATGTGGTGGCTCAAATAGTTTCGTCGAACTTTGATCCAAGAACAGTGAATTTCTGATGTTCGTCTTCGTCGAATGAACGTTGTTGTCAAGTAAGGATTGGCTGGAGTTAGCTATTTACAACTGTTGACAGTATTGCAAACAAATTGGTTGTCATTACGCGGTAGAACGGAGCGATAGCGCGGGTGGTGGCACTGAAAATGTTATGGGTCGAAGTTTTGATCGATGAGATTTTTTTGATAAACTATTTCAAATCTTGATTACCGGGCCGTTTTTGCCCCATGTCAAGTAACCTGTTATCAACAACGCATGAATGCTTGCCTCTGATTTTTGGCTTTGAGGTGGCTGTCTGGAGAAATTGATGCCCCCATTTGTCAGAAATGTTTCGAGCAAAGTTCTTTGTCTCTTGTTTTGTTTACTAGTACTCGCTCCTGATAGCGCCATAGCTGAGGCTCCTGTAGTGGAGACACCAGATGCGGTGCAGAAGAAATTGGACAACGGCGAAGTCGTTGTCGACATGGAAAATATCGGAAAAACGAGATTCGTTACCGGTCGCGTATTAATAGATCAGCCACCCGACAAGGTTTGGCCGATCATGGTTAATCCGTTCGAGTTTCAACAAAAAATCTCTCCGCGTATGAAAACGTGCGAAGTTGTCGTCGACAAACTTCAAAAATCGATCCTTAAAGTGACCATGGATACTTTTCCAATTCCGGACGTCACCTATTTAGTTGAATCTGATTACACCCGCACCGATGGTGGTGCACGCATCGACTTCCATCGCATCGGTGGAACTCTCAAGGACTTCAAAGGTCACTGGGTCATGAACCCCGCTCATAATGGTAAGAAAACAGAACTGGTTTACAGCATGTACCTCGATCCTGGTTTCTATGTTCCTCAATGGATTGTCAGATTTGGTGTGAAACAGGAACTGCCTCGAACGCTCATCGCTTTAAGAAAGCGCGTGGAGGAAGTGGTCGCTAATAACTCCGCTTTAGAAAAGAAAACGATACTCGCCGCGACACCATTGCATAAGCACCACGTCGCGTTCTAGAAACTCACTCGCTTAATTGCGTCTTCGCCGACTTTGCTGTAATTGGACCACAGGGTTTATTTCGCTGGTGTCTGATAGCACGCCTGGAGTCGCGCTTCTCGTTCGAAAAGTGGCCATTAATCGGCTTGACGAGCGCGTAAAACAGAATCGTTGTATAACGAAATAATGCATGTTGGAGGGATTCAATTTATGTCGTTCTTTCGGTCTCCAATTTCGAATAAGACTCTGCGGGTCTGTATGGCACTGAGCGTGTTGGGTTTAGTCGCGACCCGAGTGGCTCTGGCTGCCAAAACCAGAACAGTTTCGTCTAGTCAGATGTATTTGATCGCCCAAAAATCGGGAAGTGGTGTCAATACCACTGCCGGTATCACCAGTTCGGCAAGCTCAGAAAGCAAACACGCCAAGGATATTTTGACCGCTGCGCGCGCGTCAGTCGGAAAGGAAATGTGGAAAGGTTTTGGTCTGGGAAACGGCAGCCTGGGTTGCGCTGCGTCGGTCAGCAATGTGCTCAAGAAAGCTGGAGTGAGTTACGCGTACTCGCCGGTCACGAAGTCGGTTCGACAAAAACTTCTCGCCGGGCCAATCAAAACATCTGAGTTCGTCGTCAAATCCGGCGGCGAAAAACCGATTAACGACGACACGCTTTCGAGCGTAGCCAAACCTGGTGATGTTCTAGTCGCCTTCATGGATCCCCTACCGGGCGGCAATATCGGACCCAAAGCGCACTGCGGAATTATCGGTCCCGACAACACCGTTTTTACCAACGACTGGAACGACGGCATCTGGAAACACGCCAGTATTCATACATATTTCGACTCCTACCGGCACATTCGGTTTATTCGTCTGCGGTGACGGGTATTATTAAGGTGGGACCAGCAGTGGTTTAACATCGCCCGGTGCGGAGAGTAAATCGATGAAATGGCTAGACACCCTGCGACAGAAGCCTGGCGACGACAACCAGGAGCGTGGTTTTATCCGGATTCCTGAAGACAAGGATGATTCGCTGAAGGCCGGAGAGTCTCCGACCAAGCAGGAAGTGATAGATTCCGCTTGCTATTACACTTGCACGCGTATGTGTTACGGTGTCAAAGATCAGGCCGGCGGTTGCTGCATGATTGGCGACCGCGACTTCATCATTGGACCAATCAGCGATACCGCTCGCTTCATTGAAGATTTATCGAAGAAGCTTGGTGAAAAGATCAAATTCGAAGATGTGTTCATCGAGTACGATGAAGGACACAAGATGTTTCCTGATAAATCTTGCTGGCAAAACCCGAAAAATTTTCCGGCGATGCGAGTTTTGCCTGATGAGTCCCGAGGCTTTCCATGCCAGATGTTGTCGCTCGATTCTAAATGCATGGTGCATTCAATCAAGCCTGAGGTTTGCAACACGTACCTTTGCGATTATCTCAAAGGCGTAGTTGGTTACTTGGAAGACAAACTGTAGATAGTCGCGTCCAACGATCTTCGGCTATCGATCATCGTCGGCGCTTCGCCGCCCGAGCTTTGCGCGGCGCAGGTTTCGGCGAGCGTTTCAACGCGGCTTGATCGATCACGATGTTTTCGTGCGCGCTGACCGTGACGTTTGGATCGGTTGCGGAACCGGCTGGCTCCTTAGGATAAGCCGTTCCGATCGCCTTGATACTGCGAAGCTGATTGATCAGCGCCGCTTGAGCAATTTTCAAATTTCGAATAGAAGGCGTGTGTCCATTGACCATAATTGTGACAGCTAAATTTTGTTTGCCGGCTGTCGTCAGAACACCGGATATGGATCGCACGCTGTCCATCGTTCCCGTCTTGAAGCGATAGTTTCCTTTGCCTACGTTCGATTCGTCGTTTTGTCTTAGCAAGGACAAAAACGATCCATCAACATTTTCACCAGCCATGTGTTTCAGCACCATATTCAGTGCGTGAGGCGAAACTGCGTCTTTACGACAAAGTCCGCATCCGTCGAACAAAATTGTTTCCTGTCCAGGGACGCCAATCTTTGAAAGCCATCTCGACATCGCCAACAAGCCACGCGCTTCAAGCGAAAGCGAGCTCTGCTTCTCCGGCGCTTTTCCAGGTGCAGTCGTTTCGACTTTCATCGAGTTGAGACCGATTGTTCTCAGCAGTTGCTGTGCGTATAAATTATCGCTCTCTGCAAGACAAGTTTTGATTATTTGCGACAGCGGAATTGATTCGTGCTGCGCTAACGGATAAACCTGATCCGACGTTGTGAGCGGCACATCTCTTCCACTGATTCTGACGTTGTGACGGCGCAACATAATTTCAGTAAGCGCAAGATTATATTCGTCCGGATTGGCCTCCGCAAATGATGGCGTCTTTGGTGCACCTGGATGCTTAGGTTTATAAGTGAGAGCCACTCGGCTGCCGCGATCCATAAACAACCAGCACGGTCCATCCGGTGCATTCAACAAAGTGTTGAACAACGATCCATGTGTGTTCGCGGCATCGACTACGCGATAGTTGTCTGTTAGTTCCGCGGGACTGGCTAAGTTATGATCGAGCACCAGATTAGATGACACGGGCATCCAGTGACGGCCCCAGTCTTCGATTAACCACGACTGGTGAAATCCCATTTCAGTTGCCGGCGGCAACCGCAGTTTCACCTGCCCGGTGATATCACTGATGGTGCCTGCTCCAGGAATTCTAGCGGTTGCCTGAACAGCGTCTTTCACTAAATTCTGAAGCTGGCTGCGAGTAAACGTGGGATTCTGCGAGGGCACGACGACGAGATTTCCATTCAGAGTCGAGCCTGAGAACGTTCCTTCAGCAACGATCGAATCTTTATATGTGTAGGCTCCGCTGAGTAAATCAAATGCGCACGCGGTTGTAATAGCTTTGACTGTCGATGCCGGAGTGTATCTGCGATTGCCATTGAATGAATAAAGAACTCTGCCGCTCGGCAATTCCATAATTTCCAAACCAACGTTGGAATGTTCGAGAGCCGGGATGCGCAGCCAAACTCGGACTAAATTATCGAGCGACGAATTTGGATTGACTCTTTCAGTAGCAACTTTGCCCTGCGATACAGAAGCAGCATCAGCAGCGGAAGTTGGCTTGAGCAGTACATTGTTGAAAACGCAGAATATAATCGCGACAAACAAAATTGCAAAAATCGCGACTCGTTGTTTCCGTTTAAAGCTCATCAGATCTTCCTTGATTCCAAGTCCTTATTATGGCGCGCTCGAATCAAAAATGCAGCCGTCAGCCGCAAAGATTCGATTATTGTTTCGGCTGCTCCAGATATTTTGCAACAATTACTTTCGGGATACGTACCGGCTTCATCGTAGTCGCGCTGACAAAAACACCAGTGTGCGTAACGGTCGTCGTCACCGCGCCGTCAAGCACGACTTCACCGCCGAAGATCACGCTGGCCGGGCGCACTTCCTGAATCCACATGTGTCCAACTGGTTTGTCGAACAATCTGATCGCCTTGCGATACTCGATCGAAGTAGCAGCGAGAACCGGCAACAAGCCTTGTTCCATGAAACCTTGCAACGGAAAATGTTTGTCGAAAATCATCAATCGCATGTCTTCCATCCAGCGCAAATAGACGATATTCGAGACGTGTCCCGCGAAATCGATATCATATGTGCCTATAGAAATTTCTTTGGTTACTTCGAAACAGCGTGTGCGAGTGGTGTTTGGCATCCTTTGTCCGCCCTGTGCGATATTCGGCTACAGCGTGTTTGCATTCGAAATGCCGATGACTACAAGGTTTTGGCTTTATTCGAAAGGTTTTGGTCCTCAGTCATCTTATGCTAATGAAAACGTCAATACTTTAAGTAGGCGCGGATAACGGAAATTTATGTTAACTAAGAGCACGGCGGTGTAGCCGCGCCGCGCGATTTTTGATGGATTCCGACCTTGAATGCTGCGACGAGCAATCTTTGATGGTATCTTGATGAACGATCATCGGGACAAAACGTGGTCTATGATTGACGTTCAGATCGACCGATGAGATTGGAGGATTTATGTCTCGCGACGTGCTGCAACAAGCCATTACGGACAAGAAAATGATTTGTCCGAAGTGCAAAAAGCCGGTTCAGCAATTTGATAATTTTGTTGACCTGGTCGCCAGCGTTTGGGACGGTGCCGGCGATTCCGGAACCGAGTTTGCTGGCAGCAAGGTAACTTTGATCTGTGGAAACGACGGCTGTGCCTGGAAAGAACGAACCGAATACTGGGATTCGTTTATCCAGGACGAAGACTAGGACTGAACCTAATCGAATCGTTTAATCTTCAACGACTGAAAGTTCTCTGCCTTCCAGCGCTTGCTTCATCGCGTGAGTCAAGCGGATGCGGCTTTCGAGCGTAATGATCAAATCAGCGAGATATTCGGTATCGCTGCCAATATCGCCAGTCTCGAGCTTCATTTGAATCGACTCGAGCAGTAAATCGTAAGAAATAAAGGATGGAACATCCACGGTCATCATTAATTGAACTCCGTTCTAAGAAGAGCCCCCGGACTTTGCCCTGAAATTGATCCCAATCTGTAGAGCAAGCGGAGGTATTACAAATTGGATTTAGCCCAGGGGCTGTGACAAAGCTATCACCACCGCCGGGGGTTTCCTATAGTGTGTAAACGACTGTCACTTAGCAACTACTAAGGAGAAGATTCATGAAGGCTGTGATCGTGACCGAATCGGGCGGACCCGAGGTTTTGCAATTGCAGGATGTCCCGGATCCGCAGGCTCAGCATGGTGAGGTGCGCGTCAAAGTGATGGCGACGGCTGTCAATCGGGCTGACTTGATTCAACGCAAAGGCAATTATCCGGCGCCTCCGGGCACTGTAGCCAACATCCTGGGTCTGGAGTTTGCCGGAGTAGTTATAGATGTTGGCGAAGGTGTTTTTGGGATGAAACCGGGAGATCGCGTTTTTGGTCTTGTACCGGGCGGATCGTACGCCGAGTTCGTTGTCGTCAATCACCGCACGCTGGCGAGAATTCCAGACAATCTCACATTCGTCGAAGCGGCGGCGGTGCCTGAAGCATTTGTCACCGCATATGATGCCATGGTCAGCCAGGGCAATTTGAAGTCTGGTGAATGGGTTTTGATTCACGCGGTCGGAAGTGGCGTGGGAACTGCCGCTGTGCAGATCTGTCGCGCGCTTGGTGCTCGCTGCATAGGCACATCGCGCACGAAGGACAAAGTTGATCGGGCGATGGAGTTGGGACTGCATCGCGGCATCGTGATGGAAAAAGGCGATTTTGCCGCCGAGGTCAAAACCATAGTCGGCGCTCAGGGAGTCAATCTTGTCTTGGAATTGATCGGCGGCAACTATGTCGCAGAAGATCTGGAATGCATCGCCGATCAAGGAAGAATTATTTTGGTTGGACTGCTCGCTGGCGCGAAGGTCGATATGAATCTGGGCGCGATACTCAGGAAGCGAGTGCTTCTAAAGGGAACTACGCTTCGTGCTCGACCGCTGGAAGAGAAGATTGTGGCGGGGCAATTGTTGGCAAACAACATTGTTCCATTATTGGAGTCGGGGCAGTTGAAACCGATAATCGATAAAACTTTCCCGCTAGCCGATGCCGCCAAAGCCCACGAATATGTAGAAAAGAATGATAGTTTTGGTAAAGTAGTTCTGACTCTGGAATAATGCTCCTGGAGATCCTTTTGTAACTCCCCGTCTGCAGCGGGAACGCCATGTCTGATTCAGTCAATAAGGTATTAAATATGGTGCCCACCGCCGACGGTACCATGACGTTGCGCGACAAAATAACGGGCGAGCTTTACCATAATTCGAAGGGCGCGTTTTTTGAGTCCATGGAGAGTTACGTCCTGCCTGCCCGGCTGGAAGATATTATCCAGAGAAGAAAAGGTGACGCGAATGGCGAAGGGAAATCTGTCATTCGCATGATTGATGCTTGTTTTGGAATGGGCTACAACACTTTCGCTTTGTGGCACCATATTTTGAGCAAGCCTCATCTGCCCATCGATCAGGTTGACGTGGTCGCAATAGAATTAGATACCGCTTTGCTGGCGACGCTTCCGGACATTCTGGAACAGGAATGTTTCAAGATTATTTTGGACGAACTGAAGGACGCGAACGGTCAATCTCTCGCACAGAATCTCAGAGCATTTATGAAGTTGGGTCTGCCGACGCAATCGATGAAATTCAGCTACCAGAGCGTCGGTGGACCGACGTTTAATCTGCACCTGATCTTTGACGACTTGAGAGTTCAGGCTGCTGCACTCGCGGCTAATGAACCGGGTCAGTTCGATTTGATCTTCCACGATCCCTTCTCACCATCAAAGTTACCGCATCTATGGACAATCGAATTGTTTGATTGCTATTTCAAACTGTTGCGATCCGACAGTGGTCGCTTGCTGACTTACTGCGCCGCATCGGCCGTTCGAGGTGGGCTTAAACACAGCGGCTTCTCGATATATAGAACGCGCGACGTCGGCGTCAAGAAAGGCGGCACACTCGCGGTGCGCGGTGACAATGATGTTTTGATCGAAGATTTGATTTATCCATTGCGTCCTGAAGAAGTCGAAAAACTGGACACCATCACAGGTATTCCTTATCGCGATCCTGAATTGTCCAGCACGCGCAAGGACGTTTTGCGCCGACGCCTGGACGAACAGAACGAACGGAAGTCGCAGAACAAGTAGTTTGCGTTACGGAAGAAAGAATTGATTGAGAGCGGCTCTCTCCGTCTCGCTCAGTTGCCTAACCGGCGGAACAAGCGTACGGGCCGTTTGAAGAAACAGTCGAGTCGCGGTAACTGTCGCTGACCAGTAGCAGAACGAGTAGCAGATCGAGTAGCAGAACGAGTAGCAGAACGAGTTGCAGAACGAGTAACAGTACAAATAGCATCACGAGTAGCAAAAGTGTAATTGCGCGCACCGTCGATGGTATCAGCCGACGCCTCGCGCCGACCACGGTTTCACTATAGAATCAGTCGTCGCTCATCCCGACTTCCGCTTCCACAATCGCCTCGAGCGCGCGGATTTGCCGCTCGCAATCATCGAGTTCGTGGTAAAGCTCAGCGCTTGGTTCGGCGAGATCGGTAATATCGTCGGTAAGCTTCTCGACTTTCTCGCCAAGCAGCTCCATCAGTTTTATTATCAGCTCAATTTGCTCCTCGCTGAACTCGTCTCGCCGTTGTTGCAGCGCCGCCAGCAGGAGGTTGTATTTGAGCCCGACGAGCTGAAGCTTGTCCACGCGGAAGCCGATTGAATGGTTGAGACGGCGGATGCGGCTACAGATTTTCGATCTGTCGCGGGTCAGGCGTTTTAGCCTTTGCCAAACATCTACTGGTTCACTCAAAGTGGCTTGAAAAATCCTTGTCGAAAAAACGTTCCCTATCTTTTATTACCACAAGATGCCGTAAGACCTACATTCAGATATCGATTCCATGGTAATCTGACCGGTCAGGAAATGGAATTAGGGCTGGGAGGCTCTCATGAGCGATGAGAACAGCGAGAAATCTCGCGGCAAGGAACCGGAAGCATTGGTAGACGAGGCAGTCGTCTCGCTGGTGGAAACTTTGCCGGCTCCCGCAGAGTTCGCCCAGCGCGTGATTGAGCAGGTTCCGGCGGCTCAAGCGATTCGAATTTATTTGAAGGAGATCGCTCGTTTTCCGGTCCTGTCGGACTCTGAGGAGCTTGCTCTAGTTAAAGAAGTCCAGAACAACACAGACAAAAACCTTCGCAAGAAGCTTAACGAAGCCAGTATTCGGCTAGTCGCCTGGATTGCAAAAGAATACGCAGAGGGCGAAGCGCAGCTACCTGACTTGATTAACGAAGGTTGTCTGGGTTTAAACGAAGCGATCGATTCCTTTGATGTGACGTCAGGAGAGCCGTTTCGTCTGCACGCCGCCGCCGCGGTGCGCAGATCGATATCCCGCGCTGTCGCGTACGAAACCAGTTTGAGTCGCGTTCCGGACTATTTGCTCGAGAAGATTAGTTCTGTGCGCCCCGTTTCTCAGCGTCTGATGGAAGAACTGCAGCGCGAACCGACAAGAGAAGAAGTGGCGGCTGAACTCGGTTTGCATATTGACGAGCTGGATCGATTGATCAAATTGGTTGGGCACGCAGACGGAAAAGAGCAAACTGAGCCGGAAGAGGAAGAACTTCCGTCACAGGAAGATATGGATCTTTACGACGACCAGGATTACGATTAGTGGTATCACCCGTGGTGCTGGTTCTTGGCTGTCTAAACCATTGAGATTGTTTAATCCTCACCAAATATGGTCCATTTGGATATCGAACCTTTAAGCACGGTATTCAATTAGTCTCATGTCGGCTCTGAGCGTGGCTGCGCTCGATATACTTAGCCTGGTAATCCGTGGAACATACTCCATTCGGCATCGACTGTCGGTTTGGAAGTTCCGAGTGAGGCTTTGATATGAAATTTCAACACTTATTGGGTCTGGTACTGGCGTTTAGCTTTTCGGCACCTGTGAGTGCGCAGGAGTTGAGACCTGAACTACCAGAGACTATCGGGGAATCGAAAATCGTCGACGAAGAGCAGAAAGCGATCGATATAGTCACCGACAAGGTTTTGGACCCGTCGGGCCAGGCTGGATCCTCTGTTCAATCGGCACCTGTTGGAAAAAATGTCAAAGCACCAGCAGCGCCCAAAGTTAAAGCGTTGTCACCTGTGGAAGACTCCACGGAAACCGGCACAGGCAAAGGCTCGGTAATCGGTGGCTCGGTCGGCGGAGTCGGCAAGGGGGCAGGAGCCGTCGGACATGGCGCGGTCAAAGGCGTTGAGTCGGTCGGCAGAGGCGCAGCCAATGGAGCTGAAGCGGTCGGACAGGGAGCCAAGAAAGGCGCTGAAGCCATCGGGCACGGCGCTGAGGCAGTTGGACACGGAGCTGTCACAGGTGCAGAAGCGGTCGGAAGAAAGGCAGTGGGCGGAGTTGAAGCCGTCGGACGCGGAGCTCAGACAGTCGGCAACAAGGCCGTTGTTGGCGTCGAAGCGGTCGGACGGGGAGCGCAAACTGTCGGCACGAAGGCCGTGGTCGGCATCGAAAAGCTCGGACATGGCGGCGCAGAGTTCGCTGAAACCGTCGGCGAGAAGACCAAAGCCGGAGCTGAGAAAGTCGGACAAGGCGCTGTGAAGGGTGCCGAGACTCTCGGACGAGGCGTTGAAAATCTCGGTCGCGGCGTCAAGCGCGGACTGGAAGCTTTGAGTTCTAAAATAATCGGCGATAAACCGGCTGCCACAGCGGCAGTTGAGCAAACACCAGCGTTGAACACTCCTTTAGTCGTTGTACCGCAGGCGACCGCTCCAGCAGCTGTGAGCGCGCCGACACCGGGATCTACCGATGGTGCTCTCGATTTGCAACAGGGATCGAATGGTAATGAACCTCAAGCCGACGCACCAGCCGGCTGGTAGTCAGCGATCAGGGCAGCTAAGCGAATGAACTTTCGTGTTACGTGGAAGCGAGCGAGATTGCCCCGCCGCGTCCTCCTCTCCATCTCACTCACAAGCAGGTTTTTCAATGAGATCTAAACGATTATTGTCGGCTCTGCTCGCCGTTTCATTCCTCGCGCTGACGGCAGGAGCAAGTCCAGCTGCGGAGATGACTCGCGAGCAAACTGCCGCGGCGGCGTCAAAAGTCACTGGTGAAATCCAGTTGGAGAGTTTGATCCTCGAAGGACAGGCACAGTATCAGCACGGTCATTACAAAGAGGCGATTCGACTTTTCGAACAAGCACAACAGCTTGGTGCCGAAACCAGCTATCAAAAAGCGCTGATTTCGCTCGGTCTGGCTGACGCTTATCGAGCGTCCGGTCGCTACAAAGATGCCGAAGACTTGTTTAAAAGCAGCATCTCCGAAGCCGAAGATGAGGACAAGAAGCACCTCAACAAGAAATACAAGAAGGGTAAAAAACGCGCCAGTGATCTGGTGCCGACAATGATGAGCAATCTCTCCGTTCTCTATCTCGATCAAAGTAGATTTCCGGAGTGTGAAGAAGTTCTGAACAATTCGCTAGCGATCGCCATCAAAAAAGTAGGCCCCAATAATACGGGGCTGGCTCTGCCTCTCAATGGTTTGACTCGACTCTACCTCAAGTGGGGAAAGTTGAGCGAGGCGAAAAGAATAAACGACAAAACGATGGCGATGTTCACTACTCCGGCATCGAGAAATAATTGGTTGTATGCCTACACCGCATTCAACATGGCGCAAATTCTCAACGAGAAAGGACATTACAAGGCTGCCGAAGCGCTCTACAAGGCAACTTTGCTTGGTGTTCAATCTTTGATGGGATTCGAGCATGAGCACGTTGCTATTGTTCTTGAACCTCTCGGTGAGTTGTATCTAAAAGAAAGTCGCTATGCCGAAGCGCGAAAAACTTTCCAACAAGTTCGCAAAATTCGCGCCGCCGCTCTCACCAAAGAACATCCGGATTACGGAAAGGCGCTTCTCGACGTGGCTCTGGTATATCGCGACGAAGGAAAATATGCCAAAGCGCAAGACCTTTGCAAACAAGCAACCGCGATTATCGAAAAATCGCTCGGACAAAACAACGTAGACATTTCACAATGCTGGATTACCCAGGCGTCGATCGCCCGCTATCAAGGTCGTTACAGCGAGGCTGAAGAACTGGCGAACCGTGCCCTTAAGCTGGATGAAAAACTTTTGACCGCCGATCATCCTAATGTCGCGCACGATCTAGTTGTGTTGGGAAATATTTTGGCGGACCAGCGGAAATTTGTTCAAGCCGAAAGTATTTTGAATAAATCGCTGACGATCAGTAAAGAAAAACTCGGTGCCGATCATCCGGATATCGCCCTGACCACCCGCAGTTTGGCGGAAATCTATTTTGCTCAAAAGGATTATGCCAAAGCAGAACCTATGTTCAAAAGCGCTCTCGAGTTAGCTGAAAAAACGTTGGGACCGGATAGCGTTCAAGTAATAAACAATCGAAGAAGCTTGAGCGAGATCCTCACTGCTCAGAAAAAATATGATCAAGCCGAACCACTTCTGAAGCAAGTCTTGGGCGCTGACGAAAAACTGTTCGGAGCAAAGAGCCCGCAAGTTGCCCGCGATATGGAAGCGCTGGCAGGTCTGTATATATTGCAAAACAAGAAAGATCTTGCTGACTCGTTGCTCAAACAGTCAAAGGAAATCACCACCGCTTTGCCTGGTGGAGAAGCCGTGCAAAACTACACCGCAGCGACTCTAGCCGGCTCAGCGCAAGACAAAGCTGTGACCGACAAATGGGCTCTGGTAGTTGGAATCAGCAACTTTAAGGACACTTCGATCAATTTAAAGTATGCGGCTAAAGATGCCACCGATTTTAAAAACTTCCTGGTCACTCAAGAAAACTTTGCTGACGATCATGTGATGTTACTGACCGATGCCGATGCCACCAAAGACGCCATCATCTCGAAGCTGGGTCAAGGATGGCTGGGGAGTCGAGCCAAGGACGGCGACCTTGTCGTGGTCTATGTGTCGAGTCACGGCAGCCCCTCTCACGAAGACGTTGGCGTTAACTTCCTGGTGGCACACGATACGGACAAATTTAAACTGGTTTCGACCGGTGTTCCAATGCAGTGGTTGACGAAGATCATTCAAGAACAGGTGAAGAGTAAACGCGTTGTCGTCATTCTGGATGTTTGCCATAGTGGTGCCGCCGGTGATGACTCGAAGAAAATCTCCGCCAGCGATGATGACGACGACGATGACGCCAGTGGATCAAGCGACTCCGCCAGCAAAGGTTTGTACCGAGCAAAGATGGATGTCAACGCGCTCAACGTGGGTAGCGGACAAGTGTTGCTGTGCTCCAGCCTGGCCGATCAAGTCTCGTGGGAGTCCAGAAATTATCCAAACAGTGTCTTCACGCGTAAGCTGATCGAAGCGCTTCAGTGCAGAGGCAAAGACACTACTTTGAACGAAGCGTATGAACAACTGCGCGCATCCGTAGGAGCTGAAGTGCTAACCGATCGCAGCAGAGTGCAGACGCCGAACCTCTACAACAAGAGCTGGTCCGGTGGAGATCCGGTGTTAGCGGTTCCAGTTGGTGCACGCAGCAAGTAGTCGTTTGATTGGACGAACCGAACGGCATCAGTTCGTTCTCGTTCAGTTCGACTTTGCTCGTTCAGTTCGACTTTGCTCGTTCAGTCGACTTTGCTCGTCCAGGTCGATTTTGTTATGAGTCTGGTCCGGTCTGGTCTGGTCCTTGGTTTCAGATCATTTTGAATTGGGGTCCAAAACGTTCAATTTCAGACCTTAATTCCGGACGGTTGAAAAGCGGCATATCCAAATTCAGAAATTCCCGAAAATCCGGCATATTTTAATATGACCTTGACTTCCTGACCTCCGCATTTGAGTGATTTGAACGATTTGACGAACTGAATGACCCGAAACTGAACGAACTGACGAACTGACGAATTTGCACAGATGAACTAACTAACCGCCGCGGCACCGGATATGGTGCGCACCCGGTTTAGTAGTTCCGCTTTTTCTTCCCATCGTACGACCCGTACGTGGCGGCATAATTCGTTGTCGGCGCGCTACTTTGTTTACTTGTCGCGCTTACTTTTTGATGAATTGGTTGCATTCGCGCTGGAGAATGCTTGTAGCCGTTACGGATGTCGGTCCTGATCCCATCGCCAGGTGACCCTACCGTGGCACCAAGGCTGGTGCTCGGCAAACCCATCGCGTTGTGTGAAGAGACCGCGGATCTCTGCTTGCCGACATGATCTCCGGCCATTCCGACCGTCGCACCCATTTTTGTGTCAGGCAGTCCCGCTAGTCCTTTTCCTTGTCGAACTTGCGAATGAGTTCCGCCCGCTCGTTTTTGATAGAGGTAATCGCCGGGCTGTCGAACCGCTGCTCCCATCGGCGTGCCAGGCAAGGTTGTCTTCGCCTGCTGATTGATTGGTTGCGCTTTTACTTCTCCTTGACCAGGAGTGAATCTGGATACGGATGCCGGTCGCGTTCTTGCCCATGAGGGTTGGCTCTGCTGAATCTCGATTGTGTGTTCTGTTGTGTGCGTGTATTTGATGTTTTTGCTGATCGCAGGCTGCGCGAACAAAAGGAAACATACCACGCTTAAATTGATATAGAAAACGTTTGTCATCGCGACACTCTGATGGGTTTTTCCGCGGGAAATTATGGGTTACTTTCGGCTTGGTAAAATGTTTGGCTATTAAAAATACAACTAGGAAACAGCTAGAGCATAACATGATGTCAATAGGTGTGCCAGAGTTTTCTTTTATGTCCCCATGAATGCTTGCAGGACAGAGGTTTAGAAGATTTCGAATTAAGCAAAACAATCCCGCACCACTGTTAAAGAATGGTGCGGGATTGAAGTCGTCTTGGATGGATGTTACTTGGCGATCTATCTATCTATCTAAATACGGATGGATCGATCGATCGGCAACCGGTCTAAAGCGACGGGAGCTGCTGAGCGGATCTATAGTCGGTAGTGAATCTCTTCATCGTCAGTTTCACCTTATAAACCTCCACCCAAACCGCCGTAGTTATTGATCATGAATGTCCCAATGAGGTGCACACAGGTCGGCATCACGAGCACCAGCGCTACTGCTTTGATGACGGCGGAAGTGGTGAGCGGTTTTCTACCGCGGAGATAAGCGCCGGCTATAAACAGTGAGCCCAAGATCGAAATTGCGGTTAGCATGCGCGAGATGTCTCTGGCGGTGTCGTATCCGAAATCGGCTAGTTGACCAACTTCGTTGGATTGACCATAACGCGGATCTACTGGAGCACCAACCAATCCACCACCGCCAAATGTCGGTGCGTAAGCCACCGTTGCTGGTGCGACTGGATCTAACAAACCAATTCGTGGATTAGTCAGGAGGTTATAGTCTTTCTTGTTTTCGAACGCAACAGCACCTGTAACCTGGCTCACCAGGCGGTATTTCGTCGCAAGTTCACGAGCGCGTTTTTGCTTACCGTTCTTCAACAATCTCGATACTTCTTCGTTGGCCCAGAGGCATGAGATTTGTTCTGATGCGGCAGGATCGGCGACGAGAGTTAGCTCCGGACGAGTAGCTGTCTGGGTTCTGACCACTGATTGCTTTTTCGTTTCGTGCTCCCAACCGGAGACTAACGATTTGAAATCATCGGCGATTGATTTGTGAGAAACAGTTTCGCACGTGAGCAAATTCGATGCATCTTCCAGCTGAACAGCCGGCAGCAAGGTGTTCGGACCGTCATGAACTTGCAAGTCATACAGGCGAACGCCGTTAACCAAATCTAGAACTGTCGCCTCGGACGCATTTTGACTAGCCGGTTGCGGTCCATGGATCCAGAGAACTGCGCCATTCGGCTGTTCTGCTGCCGTTTCCAGCGCTTCTCTCAATGCCGGTCCATTGTCATGTCCGCCGACAAATTCATCAGACGAAACTTTGGACTTGGCTCGCACGAAAGTGGTCGCTGCTTCCTCATTCTCTGTGTCATCAGAATTATCTGTTTCTGCCACAGCGTTTGCTGCTGCTGCTGCTGCTGCTGCTGCTGCGTCTGCTGCTGCTGCAGCGTCTGCTGCTGCTGCAGCGTCTGCTGCTGCTGCAGCGTCTGTTTCTGCCACAGCGTCTGTTGCTGCTGCAGCGTCTGTTGCTGCTGCAGCGTCTGTTGCTGCTGCAGCGTCTGTTGCTGCTGCAGCGTCTGTTGCTGCTGCAGTGTCCGTTGCTGCTGCTTTGTCTGTTTCCTCCACCGCAGCTGTTTTCTCAGAAGCGTTTCTCAGCGGAGGAGTTTTCGATTTCTCCGGAGATTTCGATGAGCTCTCGGTTTCGCTAACTTTTCCACTGTCCTGTTGTGCCGTTAAATAGAATTTCGTTTTGAGACCACTCGGAAGTGTTGCAAGCGCCTTGTTGATTTCTTCTGATTGATCTTTCAAAGATGCTGATGAATCCACGACTACAGCAAGATGCTTCGGAGCAGCTGAAGTTATTTCTTTGAGCTGCTGAACGATAAATTTGCCAGGTGAGAAACTATCCGGTGTGGCGAATTCCTTGAATGATGCTGTTCTTTGCACAACAACAGGATTTACTTTCATGCTTCGACCGGAGGTCTTGATGATGCCGGTCAGAGTGTAACCTTCTCCGGTTTTTGTGATCGTCAGTCCAGTGATCGTTTTCGAAACTGTGTCCTTGGTGACAAAATTGATGCGATGCCGCTTTGCTTGAACAAAGTTGCTCGCCACGATTTTCGGCAGTTCCATCGAACAGTCTTTGCTGTTAGTCGTCACAAGTGGCATTTTGAAACCGATCCGAATCTTTTGTTCGCCACCATTTCCAGCAATCGGGAAGCATTGAACTACAACACGATCGGGAGCGGACATTGTGACAAGCAGTGGATCTCTGCGCCCATCGACCACGGCTTGATATGCCTCTTGCGCTGTTGATTTTGACGAAACCATTCCATCCCGAGGTTCGCCATCCACCCATAGTGTCGCGCGTGATACCACAGCACCTCTGGGCAACGAGATTTCAGCGCGCGCTTCTTGAATCGATGGGTTGGAATTGTGGAATGTGAATGTCCAATCGAGAGAACTCGAAAGAGTTGCGGCGTTCAAACGTCCGAAGATTTGCGATTTCGCGAGGGACAATCCAGGCGCTCTTTGACCGACGACATCAGTGTTTTGCAAAGCCTTATTCTTTTCATCGTCGGCATAGGACTTTCCGCTGATTTTAAAATACAGATCTTTGTCGACGTCAGTGCCACCATCTACGCCTCGATCGGGAATCATTAAGGCCGCCAGCGAAAAACCGCTGAGTGGATACTTCGACGGACGGAGATCTTCATCAGTTGTGAGTGCTCGCAAAAGCGGAATGGATTTCTCTTGTACCGCTTGGGGTCCGTGTTTCGCATCAGAGAGAAGCCCTTGCACATATATGGTGCGCGCCATCGGTGCAAAGACAAACAACATTGACAGCAGACCGCCTAAGATCGAAAACGTAGTTGTGATGCGGGCTATGCTTGGTTCTGTCTTTTTCCAAAGATCCATGCTTAAACATCCTGCCGCGCACAGCAAAAATGGCGACGTGAATAGAAGCAGCATCCATCCGAATTTGCATGACAAATCATCGTGCTGGATAAAAACGGACCTCAGCCAAATCGCGGTCCACGACGCGGAAAGACCGAGCGCGAGCCCGTTCATCAACCCGACCAGACGCGGACGAATGAGATAACCTTTTCGCACTGCAGACCAAACGCTGAGATTGAAAATCGGCACAATTACAAGTAGCGCGAGTTTTCCAATCTCTTCGAAAACGTTCATCTGCTGTGCTGTTGTCAGAGAATAAATTCCATACGCCAGCAATCCGATTCCTGGAAGAATAGATCCGAATGTGATAACAAACACTCCCTCCAACGGAGCGGCGAATGCATCATATTCTTTTTGAGATCGAAACAGTAGCCGTTCTGCCATCACATGCAGAGCCACTGTTACTGCGGTCATCGCGATAAAGGCGATCCAAAATGCAACCGGTGTTTTTCCAAGGCAGACAAGACTGGCGATAAATATAACTGCGATTGAAACGTAGAGCGATGGTTCATTCACGACGCGGCGAGTGCCACCATCGTATCCGCTAATTTTCACTTCTGGTGGATCCAGGCTGTACGAGAGGTCTTCGGAAGATTGATCGGTTAGATCGACAATCGATTTTTTCAGGGTGTTCATTGAGCGTACCTCGTTGGCAAAGGAACTGCAAGCAAAAGCCGCCGCAATTGACGCGCGGTGATCGCTGAGCGGAGGGATGCGCTCGGGTCAAACCGCGCTCAGGCGGCTGCTGAGCGTGCGAGGGTGTTTTTTCGTTCAGGCATTATGAGCTTACGGAAACACGTGTACAAGTCACAATTTTGGCACCGAGTCGTATGTGCCCCCATCAAAATGACGATATTTTTTTGTGCAATCACAGCGTGAGATCCGGTCTCAGTCGTAATTACACTAGTAACCTCTTCTATCAATATTGAAACGTGGAGGCACCGCCGGCAGTGATCGCCGCGAGACCAATGATTTAGATCAGACCAGCTTTCAACAGATCCTTCAAATCGATCAGTCCGATTGGTCGTTGCTGTTCGTCGAGAATCAGCAAGTCGGCAATTGAATGTTTCTCCATCAATTTCAGTGCCGCGACTGCAAGGCAATCCGACGAAATTGTTTTGGGATTCTTAGTCATGAGTTCTGATGCTGTTTTCGTGAATACATCAACACCGAATCTAACCAGCGAACGACGCAAGTCACCATCGGTGATGATTCCTTCGATCCGACCTTCGTCGTCGACTACGGTCGTGAATCCGAGTCGCTTCTGATCTACTTCTTCAAGCACAATGCTGTGATCGGCACTGAGACCGACTGCCGGAACTTGCATTCCCGAGCGCATCACGTCGGACACGGACAAAAGTTGTTTGCCGAGGTTGCCGCCTGGATGGCTGCGGGCAAAATCTTCTTTCTCAAAACCTTTTTGCGACATCAAAACGAGTGCAATCGCATCGCCCATCGCCAGTGCGGCGGTCGTGGACGACGTCGGGGCCAGATTCAATGGACATGCTTCCCGGTCAACGGCGACGTCGAGCACAACGTCAGAAGCCTTTGCCAATGAGGAGTCCAGGTTTCCAGTCAATGAGATCAGTTTAAGGCCAAGTCTCTTAATTGAATCCAAAACTTGCTTAATTTCTTGGGTTTCGCCAGAGCTTGAGAGGGCGACGACAATATCGCGCTCTTCGAGCATGCCGAAATCGCCGTGCCTGAGTTCGGCGGGATGGACGAAAAATGCCGGTGTGCCTGTCGACGCCAGTGTGGCGGCGATTTTGTTAGCGATATGACCCGATTTCCCCATGCCTGTGACGACCACTTTGCCCGGGCATTGCAGCAAAAGCTCGATGGCGCGCTCGAATTCGGCTCCGAGCCGGTCGCTAATCGATAAGATTCCGTTGGCTTCTAGTTCCAAAACCGCCCTGGCCTGGTCGATCAGGTCCGATTGACCCGCCGAGAAGGCGGCGCTGGTTTTGACAGGAACGCTGAAGTCGAACTCGGTGGCGGGCTGAGTGAACGCCCCGTCTGGTTTCAAAGTCACGAATGATGATTCCTTTTAGGTGGGTCTTAACTATCGCACCAGGTCAGGTTTAGCCTGAGTAGATTTATAAGTTCTGGACCGTTTGAGCCAGTAGCGCCCATCTGTCGGAATTCTACCTTCTTGACAATTGAGTATTCTTGACAAACTGTAAGGTAATTATTTGTTTGAGAAACTTTCCGGGCAATAATGGGCATTCTCAGTGCAGAACGTTAATTTACCTTTGTTAGAAACTTACTAGGTCGGCTAAACTGAACACCAAAGTTCCATCTGAACACTTACCAGCGCGCATAACTGAATGACAGCAATATTTGCCCATAACGACAAGCTCGAGGACGGTCACTATACCGTCTTGAAGGAGCTCGGCGTGGGTGGCATGGGCGTGGTCTATCATTGCCGGGACGAGTTTTTGCAGCGTGAAGTGGCAATCAAGATGTTGCTGCCTGAACTGATGGCTGATTCGAAAAACGTCGAGGTGTTTACCGAAGAGGCGCGCTTGGCTGCGCGCATGGAGCACCCGAATATAGTCACCGTATATGATATCGGGGTGGAGAGTAGGGGCGGATATGAGCACCACTTTGTTGCTATGGAATATCTTCCAGGTGGTAACTTGGCGGTCAGAACGCAAGGCGCGGCGCTGAATGTAGAGCACGCTCTCAACTGGATGAAGCAACTTGCCAACGGACTTTATTTTGCACATAGAAAAGGTGTTGTTCATCAAGACGTCAAAGCCGACAACATTTTTATAACGGTAGAAGGCGATCTGAAAATCGGAGACTTCGGTCTGGCGCGACTGATGGCGAACAAGGTCTACATCAACCCGTCCACTAAAGGCATGGGAACTCCGGCGTACATGTCGCCCGAGTTGTGCCGCGGCGAGCAGCAAGATCAACGTTCTGATATCTATTCGCTCGGTGTTTTGTTTTTTGAAATGGTGACCGGTCAATTGCCTTATCGTGCCAATGGCATGATCGAGATGGCGATGAAGCACACCACCGCGCCGATTCCGTCTGTGCGACGTTTGAACCCGGAAGTCCCTGATGTGCTCGATAGATTGATTCGGCGCATGATGGAAAAAACTCCGGGCGAGCGATATCAATCATTGAATGAAGTTCTAAAAATTCTCGATGATTTGATCTTCGATTTGCGCGTGGCTCGCATGGGACTGACTACAAAACGCACATCGCAGAAAGTCGAAACCGGTCATGCCTTCAGCGAAGAGTTGATTAAGCAATCTCTTTTGAAGGATAAACAAAAGCCTGGTCTGGATGGAAAACCAGAAAGAGAAAAATATGTTGCACCGCCAGTAGTGCGGGAGCCGACTACCCAAACCGGATCTCACTCGCGCGTGCCGAAGGCTCAGTTGGATTTGCAAGCGGATGTTGATCTCACCGCCAAGCCGCATGTGCAGCCCAGCAAGCTGTATACTCCGCAATCGAAAGTAGGCGATGCGAAGACCCCGGTCGATCGCACACCTGCTGCTGATGGGAAATCGACCAGTCCGAAATCCGAATCAAAAACCGAAACGCGACCGCCTCAACCGAAACCGTTTGAGCCGAAATCAGAAGACGGGCAGGCCGCCCCGCAACCGGAAACAAAGAACACCAGGTCGCACGGACAATTTGATGACCGAGCTTATATCTCGTATACAAAGATTGAAGCCGCTGGAATCAAAATGCTGGAACCTGTCGGTCCAGCCCGCGAGCCCACGCAGAAAGTTGTGCCGGTAGAAAAAAGTCCGCGCATTTCGGCTTATTCAATTCCGGTAGTCGAAGGCCTGAACCCGCTACTCACCGAGCAATGGGTGTTTAAAACCAATGGACCGGTCGGATGGAATTCCAGTCCGGTTTGCCCGCACGATGATAACGCTGTTTACATTGCCTCCACCGACGGTGCGCTCTATAAAATCGGAAAAGACGACGGCGAATTGATCTGGAGATACGACTCCGGTTCGATGTTGCTTGCCAGCCCGATAGTTCGCGGTAACGACGTTCTCCTGGCCTCCAGTGAGGGCGCCGTCATCAAACTCGACAGTAAATCCGGCGAACAAGTCTGGCGCACGACGATGCCTAACGGTGTAGTGTCGATGCCTGCCATAAGCGGCAACGGTCTGATCGTTCCAAGTATGACCGGACGAGTATCTCATTTTGATATTCGAGATGGCGGCAAATTGTGGGACGTCGATTTGAAAGCTCCGATCGTTTGCAATCCAACGATTTACGGTGACGTTGTATTTCTTGCAACCAGAGCAGGCGATATCCATTCTCTGCAACTCAAAAACGGGAAAGAGCGATGGCAAGCCAATCTTGATGGACCGATTGTTTCGACACCGGCAACCTCCGCCGACAGTATGTATGTTGGAACCCAAGCGGGAACCTTCTATTCTCTCGACATCGAATCCGGTCAGTCGATGTGGGAGCACCAGGTTAACCGCGGTATCATATCCGGTGCCGTGATTATCTTCACCTCGGTGATTTTCTGCGGACAAGATAAGTGGCTCTATAGCTGCGAAAAGTATGATGGCCGCCTGCGCTGGAAATCCGCAGTGAAGGGCACCGTTCAATCGGCTTTGAGTGGTGCTGCTCAATCGGTAATCGCTGTTTCTCGCGAGGGTTGGATGCAGGGATTCGAATCTGAAACCGGACACATGAAGTGGCAGAAGAACTTCGGATGTCGCCTTGAATCGCAACCGCTTGTCTTGAAGAACGGTCTGCTCGTCGCCTCTGTTGAAGGCGAATTGACTTGCTACGCGTTCGGCGCCGGTCAGCTGAAGAAATCGGCTTAAGCACATGCACTGGGGCTTTCGTCATTGTAAGATCGGGCGGATCCGCTACACTTTGACGAGGTTCGTGAAACACGTTCGTTGAAGCACGTTCGTTGAAGCACGTTCGTTGAAACATGTTCGTTGAGGCACGTTCGTTGAAACAGGTTCGTTGAAAGACGTTCGTTGAAACATGTTCGTTGAAACACGTTCGTTCAAGCACGTTCGTTCAATCACTAACGCTGTACTATCGTGTTCGCTCGAAAAACTAACACTAGTTGTTAGAAACGGCAATCACTTTGTCTATCAGAATTGTGAGAAAAACAAGAATACTGACGACACCGTTAACCGTGAAGAACGCCGCGTTGACGCGGGAAAGGTCATCCTTCTTCACGATGCTGTGTTCGTACATCAACATACCGGTGACTAGGAACAATCCAACCCAATAGGCAATTCCAAGATGCAGCAACTGCGACAACGCGAACAGTGAACCTACGGTCACCACATGTAGTGCTCGTGAAATCAGTAACGCGGTGCCGACTCCGAATCGAGCTGGAATACTATGCAACTTTTCGTTCTGGTCGAAAGAGACATCCTGACAGGCGTAGATGATGTCGAATCCAGCGACCCATGTAGTCACGGCCAGGGCGAGAACCCATGGCGCCGCCATCGTCAGTTCACCGCCGGCTGCAACCCAGCCACCGAGTGCGGCGCCACCAAGGGCGATGCCTAGAACGATGTGGCACAACCAGGTAAATCGTTTAGTAAATGAATAAAAACTGAGCCAACCAATTGCAATAGGTGACAACTGCAAACAGAGCGAAGGTAGTTGTGACGCGGCTGCCAGCATGATCGCAAATGAGGCGATTGCACCGAAAAGTGCATGACCTTTTTTGATGCGGCCCTGCGGAATCGCTCGATCGTTTGTTCGAGGATTGCGTGCATCAATCTCACTATCGATCAAACGATTTAGGGTCATCGCCGCTGCTCGCGCCCCTGCAAAAGCCAGAGTCGTGTACAGAACCGTCATCGCATCGGGTAGTTTCGGCAGCGCCAAAATCAATCCGGAAAGAGCAAAGGGCAGCGCGAACACTGTGTGTTCGATCTTTATCATCTCGGACCACTCGCGCATTTTGCTCGGGAGTGGCTGGCTGTGTCCTGGTTCTATTGCTGTAGGCATATCAATTCAAAAGGCGGACAAGGTCTGCGAAAGGAATAATTTGCTGTTGATATACAGCATTACTCACGTCGCATAAGTAATCGACAACTGCTCAGAATACACAGGAACCTTGATGAAATGGCATTACTTGAATAAATGTCACCTAACTGCGATGATTATCGAGGCAGAAATGCCTGCTTAACGGGATTTCGCGAGACGGATTATGTCAAGAGGGTTCGAAGCAATGAGTTCCATGGGACCTGCTGGTTCTGCAAGTGGCTCCAATCAGCCGTTTACAGGTAAGACAATCAATCTTCAAGGCGTGGCGTCATTTGCCGCCCTCGTTGAATTGCTGAATCAAGAACTCGGCACTGCTGGCGGAAAGATGCAGGGGCAACTGCCTAACGGACCCGATTCATTCGACAAATTGATGGGCGAACTGGACCTGAACAGTCAAGGATTTGTTCGAAAACTTATTTTGATTTCACAGCCTGGGGCGCCACTGATGCTTCGTTTCCAATGCGCCTGGAACAAGACGCATGGCGAAGGCAAATCAGAAATCGTTGGTGGTGTCACAGCCGATTATTTCCTCGGCGTTGGTGTTGAAGAAGTGCTTCCTCAAGGACGTGCACTGGCTCGCTACATAGAAGATATCTTCGCGGTGCTCGATCGGATGGTCACACTCGGACATTCGACGAAACTCGCTAACATGAGCATTCCAGTTTCGCAGCTTGAGGCCTTCGAAGCCAGCGAGAGCAACAATCTGGTCGCTCCTTACGAGGGCAGACCCGCCCCGGATACGATCTAAAATTCGAACTAGCTTCGGAACTGATTAAAACTAAGATCTAACTTCGCTTCGAACCGCTTCGATTCGCTTCGACCCAAGTTTCGAGCCTCGTATCAAGCTAAGTAACGTCGTTAGTTGCTGCGCAGTCTCTCTCTCTCGATGAGGTAGTTAGGCGGAGTTCGCCAGCTTGTGATACAACACTTTGCTGCTGTGACGCGAGTCAACTGGAATTTTTCGGACGACCTTGACCGCGGACAAATTGCTCCAGTTCAGCCTGTTTTTCAGCGTCCATCTGTCGATCTCGTGCATCGCTCCAGTGGACTCGATGAACAGAGTCGTGACGTTGTTCAGGGTCAGGCAAGCTGCTCGTTCAACATGTATATCGAATAGTGCCGCCGCTTCAACGCTGAGCGCGAAACTAGTGTCGAGAGCCGCGTTCGTTATTCTCCCGGTCAGCCACAGTTTGCCTGAATTGTCTAAGTATCCGACATCGCCCGTGCGATGCCAGATTTCGCCATCGATTCGAACTTTGGTTTCTTCATCTCCGATGCCGCGATCGTATCCTTTGACCACGTGATCGCCAGTCACCAAAATTTCTCCGACTGCGTCGAGGTGCAAATTTTTAAGTTCGCAAATATGGCGAAGAGCTGACAAACGCTCGGCGCTGTTCATCTGATTCTGCTGCGCAACCAGTGGTTCTATGCGAATTCGAATTTGACTGACGGGAGAACCAACAGGAAGACCGGCACCATTGGCGATGGCATTCAAATCTGCATGGCTGAGGTCAGCGAAACTAATTTTCGAAACCGGTTCCGCCTCACTGCTACCATATACGGTGGTCAGGTTAGCGTTTACAAACACAGCCTTTGCGCTTTCCAGAAGCTGCGGAAACACGGGTCCGCCGCCTGTAATAATCTTCTTGACGAACGGCAGAGTAATCCCCTGATGCGCGCACTCGGATACAATCCGCTCAATGAAAGCGGGTGAACCAAGAACTCTCTCAGGCTGAAAGCGATTCAACTGGTTGATTATGCGATCCACATTCATGTGCTTTAGATCTGCCAAGTTTGCGTCGGGTAAAACGGTTTTGACGCATGATGCCAGGTTTGCCAAAACGAACACCGGCAATGAAGTCAGTTCACTGGAAAATTCATTGACGTCGCAGTTCGATGAAACCGCTTGAAGTTGCGTTTGCAAAAACTCGTGGCTTCGAACAATCATCTTCGGCTCGCCGCTCGTGCCGCTAGTCAGCGTCACTAGTGCTGGGTGGTTGGCGGAGACGGGCTCGACTGGAGCAATGATCTGATTGTTCGGAGCAAGTGAAGTCCAACCTGGCAAGGTCAATCCATCTGAGAATTTCAGCTTGATGTGTCTAACAGACTTCAAAGCTAGAGAAGCAATAATTCCTTTGCCAGCCGCGATCACCGCATGTGGTGCGGTGGATGCGATAGCGTGGTTTACTTTGTCCTTGCCGGCTGCTGCGTCAACTATCAGCACTGTCGCACCGAGCCGGAAAACAGCAAGTATGGATGCGTACAAATCAATGCTCATCGGCTGAAGCATCAAAACTAGATCGCCCTTTCTAAGACCTGCGGATTTCAAAATCGCCGCTTTGTTTCCAACTAATCTCGATAAAGTTTCGAAATTGATTGACGAGCTTGTGAGTCCCGATCCCTGGATTAACGCGGTGAAGTTTGGAAAACTTGCTGCAATCTCATCGAGTTTGGTTGCAATGTTTGCTTCAGTCGAACAGCGTTCTAAAGCGCGATCCGCTACAAAATCGCCGCCTTGTTCAACAGGTCGTGAGACCGTTGCACTGCTGGTTCGGCTTAGTTGAAGCTCAGGCGATTGTGTGAGGAGTCTGTAATTAGTTTTCATTGTTTTGTATTTGTTTCAAAAATTTGTGTGCTGTACTGTGTTCTGTTTGTTTTCTTTTTCTTCAAATCTTATCTCGGTTAGTTTCAGGCTTCACTGTTCAATCGAGGTGTTTCCCGTAGACAGCATATTGTCTGAATACCTGGGCACCATGGATGGTGCTATAGATGCTGGATGTGTTGTCGTCTTTATAAAGCGCGTGAATCAAACTGGTGAATCCTAACTTTTCCGCTCGCTGATGAACTTCAGCCATCAGTCTGCGCCCAAGCCCTCGGAATCGGTCGTCTTGTATTCTGCCGATAGTTTTCACAACTGCAGTTTTAAGTGTGCAATTGCTATTGGCAGGATCGGGCACTGCCAGAACGAAACCAACAGGATGTTGCTCGTACTCAGCTATCAACATCAAATCGGGCACCACCAGTGGCAGAAGCGGTTTGTAGCGAGCGAGAAATTCGAATTCCGAAATCTCTGAATAAAGAAAGTTATCTGCGAATGCATCACATGCGATGCCATAGATATCTAGCAATTCTCGTTCGAAGTTTTCCAAATCGATTGGGCGAATCACCACATCACCGACTTCGTCCAAAGGCACAGCCACTTCGTTTGAAGAAGTGATCGTTTCCAATTCTATAAAGTCAGGTTTCGCATCCAGAATCGATGAACTATAAGTCGCCAGAACATCAAAACTCGCGTCGATAAAATGAGCCGGATAGTCCAATGGATTTTGCGGTTCCAGAATAAAACGAGGTACGTCCGTGGTCCCGCTCACGAGACGATAATTTCTCCATGTGTTTCCATCGACTGGACCCACGGCAATTTGGCATCCAAATTGTTTCAGCAGTTTGCTTGCCAAATTCAATAATTGCTTGCCGACTGTTGTGTTTTTTGCGTAGTAATGACCGATGAAGCCGGTCGTTTTGCTGTTCACCAAAGGCGTGTCGCAATACCAAATAGAAAAATGTCCGATTACGACTTCTGAATTGTCAAATTGAACCCACGATTCATCTGGTGAATCCAGTCGCATATTGACGTGAGAAAGATGTTTCTTCAAGAACTCTTGATACGCTGAAACCCGGCTTGACCTCTGGATTTCCGAAGTCTTGGAGAACCCAGCCGCACTGAGCGTATTGTTTATTTCTTGAAACTTAGCGTTTGAATTTTTCAATTCGATCTGACTTTGGTTCATCACAATATCTCCGCGATAGCCATTTCATTCGGCTATCTGTATTGTGACGTCTGTATCAGCTCGGTGTGCCTTGGACCCAACAGTTCAGCAACCGTTGAAATGTGATTTCTCTTTCTAACTAAGAATGGGCGATAACATGCTTGAAATTGGAGGCTCAGCGTATCGCTGCTTCCCCGAATGGTCGCTCAGGAAGATTCATGATTAATCTGAACATACACTGGCGACCTGGCGCTTTCGTTCTCGGTTAGTTCAGTCGGTCTTTAGTGAACCAATAAAGGAATCAAACCAAGCAGCGACGCGAGCGCTGCAAATGACGCTTGTTTCCACCAACGTGCTGGTCTGGTGAATGGTTTCAACTCTGTCGAGTTAGCAGCGTAAAACAAAACGGTCGGAATACCGATGCAGAAAGGTGCGAGGAAAACTGAAAGAACTATTGTTTGTGCCGAAGGATTGATAAAGATCATTGGTATCGCCATCAAACACCATGCTTTGAGCACCGCGTAAAGCAGCGTGAACACGCGATGTTTCGAGAAGCTCGTATAGCGTAAATGTGCCGTAGCAATAATTGCAGCATGCGCGCCGAATGTGAGCATGTATGGAAAAATAAACTTCTCGCTGTTGCTGACCATCGCGATCAGCAGCCAGAAGATCCCGACAGACGCAACGGAGATCACTGCGTAGACGCTGTGTGCGCTCTTGATCTCACGGAATCTTTCCGGCAGAAGAAACCGATAACTCAATAAAAGTAGAATCGGCATGACTACCCATTCGATACCACCCACGGTGTAAGCAAAATAACAGAACAATGCGCACGCGATTATCGCGCCGCCGTTCAAAGTGCTGTTACGTCGAATCGCAAACACGAACGTCGACATCAGAAGAAGCCCTACCAGTCGAACGATTAGCTCTTCTAGCCCGAGCAGCATGTGTGTCTTGAGGACAATGAATGCGCCCACCGGAATGAATAAATTATCGAGCCCCTTCCAGGCAATTGCCTCGAACATCATCGCCACTATTCCTAGTATCAGAGCAATAGTGAGTGATGTATTAAAGCCTAAACTCGAAAAGTGCAGCAAGGGAAAAAATGTGGCGGCGAACGCGACCAACGCAAATGCCAAACTGCCTTCAAACGACTTGTCGCCTTCAGTACAGCCATACATTTTCTTGCCGAAACGCTGACCCACAAGGGCAGAAGCGGTGTCTGCAAAAGTCAGGATCGTGATTGGAATGATGTACAACATTGCATTTCCGTTGGCTAACAAGAACGTCAGACCGACTGCTAATGGAAAAACAATTTCGCCGATACTCTCACGTCCGCGAGCGCAAATAACCGGCGCCCAGTCTTTGAGGTTCGAAACCTTGAGCACCGCTATAAAAAGACTGGAGATTATGCTTAGCGTTAAGACCGGCCAGGCATCATCAAATATCCAGGGGAACGACAGAGTGACTAGACCCATCACCACGTGCAATAGTTTGCGTATAATTTCAGGATCGGAAACGGATTTCTGCAGGCGGCTCAGTATATGGATAACTCCAACAAGAGTGACCATGACGGCTGCGATTCCGATCCAGGGACTCATGCTGCCCTGTCTTTATTATCGGCGGTTGTTTTCTCTCTGACATCACCAGTGGTGCTCTGGCAAGAGTTGTCGATTCTTACCTGCTCGACCACGAAGCGGCTGTAGAAGAAAGTTTTGTTCTCCGCGAATAATGCTTGGGATAGTGCGGTCAACGATTTCATTTGCTCGACTCCTGCAACCTTTGCAGTTCTCGGTGCCATCATATTCCAGTAAACCACTTGAGCGTTCGGCTGAGATGCACCGGCAATCAGTTTCAACATTGTCTTGTAATTGGCTTCGGACACGTATTCGAAGACGTCGCTAAGATTGAACGAATTAAACTGTTCATCCGGATGCGCCGACAGATATTCTTCGAGCGACAATTGATGCCATTCGAGTTTGTTGATGTTCGCTTTAATCGCATCAAAGTTTTCTCTTCTAAGAAAATTAGGAAGAGTGGAACCGAATTCTCCGTTGAGAATCCAGTGCAGATAAGGATTGTTCGAAGGGTTTTGATCTACCAGTGCCTTTCTGGTCCACTTGAGTAGAATTTCAGCCAGCCCGCCTTCAGCGTACTTGAAGAAACTCGGATCGCGTCCCAGAATTCCCATGACGAATTGCGAAAAGAATATTTTGAAAAGCGCTCTCCACTTTGGAGTGTTCCAGGTGGTCGTGTAAAACTTAGCGCGCTGCTCTTTCGACTTCCATTGAAGAAGCTCATCAACAGTTTGTTGCGAGTGAACGAGTGGAAGCACGAATTTGCGAAACAGCGCGAAGTATTTTTCGAACTTGCCACAACTTGCAACACCAGATTCGATATCACTGATGTTCTTGCGCCAGTAATCACGCGTGCCGGCAGTTAACTCTGCTTCGATACTTTCGAACAGCTCGACTCTGTTTTTACCAGTTCTGTAACCGAGCAAAACCAGCATGTCCTGGTAATCCAGGTGTTTAAATGCCGCGGCCTTAAGTTCAAGCAACGCGAGCTGAGCTGGATTCAAGTCGAGTGCCACCACTTTGCCTGGATTCTTCGCGAGAATTGCCAAACTATTATCGCCGGCTGAAGCGATTGATAGACATTTGTCGTCCGCCTTGATTTTCATTGCTTCGACAACGATATCGGCGTCTTCCCAACACTGTGCATATCGGACAAACGAGAAACCGGCTTTGGATTGAATTTCGCTTTTCATAGCCAACACCTCGTTCTCTTCTGTATTCGCAGCAAGAGCGACGACTCCTTGCGAAGGCGCCACTCTTACTTCACCGGTTGCACCGTTGATCTCGAGCCATTCACCAGTTTTTACACTGGTTGTGACATTGCTTACGGAGACGATGGTGGGTATGCCAAGTTCCCTGGAAACGATCGCGGTATGAGAAAGCAAGCTGCCGTACTCGACCACGATGCCGGTAGCCTGGGCGATGACGGTGATCCAGCCCGGGTCGGTACGTTTGGCTACTAGAATTTCGCCCGGTTTCAATTGTTGGGTGTCAGGGTCATCGATGACTCGAGCATAACCACGGACGATACCAGGGCAGCAACCTAAACCTTTATATACTGTTTGACGTGCTTTACCGCTCGTAAAGCTTTGGTTAAGTTCCTCACTTTGCGCTTCCAGTGCGGCTTCGTTCAAATCTGCGCCTTTGAGAACCGCAAACCGATCGGGCGGCGCCGGCATGTTTTTGAAGATCTCAAGTTCATTCTTTCTCGCTTCAACTATCGCCTTCAGGCTGAAAGAGCTTGAAACATCCGAAATTTCCGAAGCAACTGCAGTTTCAGAAATAACCGGAGTTTCCGACCCGACTGAAGTTGCCGAAACTACTGAAGTTTCCAAATCAGCTGACGTTTTCGAAACCGCTGAAGTTTTCGGATTGCGTCTTTCTATATGCGCAAGAACTTCTTCTGTTTCCAGATAGAAAATCTCTTGAGGATTGTTTAGCTCGCCGGCGGATTCGAAACGTTTGCCGACTTCGATGAAGATTTTGCGAACCAGGCCGAACACGCGAGTACGCATGAAACGCAGGTTCTCGCGTTCTCTGATGCGAGTTCTGGTCTGATTCAAAATCATATTGAACACGAATGCTTTGACTAGATTATTGCCGAGCGATTCGAACGCAAGCTCTTCAGCTTCAGATCTGTTCTTTTGTGCCTGGACGGAATTCTTTTCATTTTCACCAGGCGTTTGTGTCGCTAAGCGCAAGACGCCGGATATCAACGCTTGCGGATTGTCCACTACTGTAGGACTTTCCAGTTTCAATTCCCCTGCGCATCGATCGCCGAATTTGTCGAGGTAAGATTGGTAGAGGCTATGGAATTTTGGAAATTCCGAGAGGTTACTGTTTATCCGTTTTACATCGCCGGATTTTAATAGCTCGATCAATCGAGAATTGATGGAAACTTCGGCGGCTAGTTCCTTCATCCGTGCAACTGGCTCTGTGCTTATGATTCCAGTTTCGCCGCAAAGCAGTTGATTGTGAATTCCGTCCATGTTTTTAAACCACTTGGCGCAAACGCCTCGCAGCAAACCGAACGAAACCATCGCAAAAAAGTCATTTACGATCGGCGCGTCCCAATGAAGAAGAAGATCCTTTTCCAAGCTACGGTAGAGGCTCGCCAGCTCCGATTCGGACAGCTCGCCTAGATTAGCTGGCACGCGAGTGAATGAATTTTCAACGCGTCGATTAAAAGCTTTGATATCCTGAGGCAAGAAAAACCATTTTGAGAGCAGCTTCGGAATTACCATCATCAACGAAAGTGCATCCGCTAATTTCTCTGCAGCTGGCAACGGCTTGTCGAACTCAGCCAGAAAGTCAGCTGGCAAGCCTGCCTTGACGCCCATCATTTGCTCCATGAATCCACGATTTGTTTTGAAGCCCGGAAACAATGAGAGCAGTCGGTACCAGTTCAGCAAGTTGTAGTAGATGCGTCCGCGTACGAAACCGAGCATGTCTGGAAAAATGTGAGCGTGTTTTTTAATCGACTTTTCGCTCACACCCATCAAGCGGCAGAACTCTTCGTACACATGCTGATAGGCTTTTCGAGCGAAAGAGTAAGTAAGCGGAGTGGTCATACCAGGATAACTTTCGCCGATGTTACTGTTGTCGAAGATCACCATCGAAGTCGGCACCGCATTTGAAGGCACTGGGTTTAGACGAACCGCAATTGGCGGAACCGAATCCGGACTACACGCGCCTAGCGTGGTGATTGGTCGGGATTGCAGGATGAAAAGCTTGTCGTTATCGTCGATTGCCCACTCGATGTCTTGAGGGGAACCGAAGATTTGATTAGTCTGTTCAACCAGCGATTTTATTTGCGAAATTTGTTGGTCAGTTAGAAAACCAAGAGATTCGTTGGTTCTGAGTTCAATCGATGTGCCTCTAACTCGGTAGGTGGCGGAGTCGACCTCGCCGGAAACCAGCTTGTCAGCCAGTCCTTCGACGGCTGAGACAATTATTACGTCGCGGTCGCCTGTTAATGGATCAGCACCGAATGCGACACCAGCCGTTTTCGGCGTAACCATTTGCTGCAATATCACGCATGGTGCTTCTGGTGCGGTATTTAAACCGTTGAGCGTGCGATAAGCGATCAACTGTTTCGAAAAGCCTGAGCGCCACACTGTTTCGATGGCTGCAGCAAGCTCCGTTCTGCCAACGTTCAAAACGGAAGCAAATTGGCCCGCATACGACATCGTTGAACCATCTTCGTCCGCAGCCGATGATCGTACGGCAATTTTATCGCTCGAATCAAACAGGTCGTCCAGATTGTCCGCCGACGCTGTTAAAGCCGCCGGGTTGAGACGCAGGTTTTGAACGGCCTCATGACGTTCTATTGCTGTCATGCTGGACCACCTGGCCCTTGTCTCAGCCCCCAAGCTTTGGAAGAATGTTTCAGAAGTCAAAACAAGAAACGCCGGGACTTCGAGTTGTTCCCTCTTAAGCCGAATGAGGTTGAAGCCCTTTCCACCGACTTTCCGACGATCCGGTGAAGTTTCACCGGTTTCGCACAAATTCTTAGTCGCTGCCAAAGTATTCATCATTTTGTCCTTTTGGATTGCGTGGACTGGGAGGATTTATTAATCAGGTGCAATTAACGTTGAGGCATTCAAGTTCGCGAACATCGCCTGGTCGCGCTGGTTGTGTTAATCAAATTTGCTAGCCCCGACCGATGTGTGATACCAGAAGTGGTATCAGACCGATTATCAAATATGTTGCCAATGTCCAAATTCCGGAAAGCGAATCTAAACGTTTGGCGGTTAATGGTGTACTGGCGGCGAGAAATTTCTTGCCGTAGCTCCAGCAGGTGAATAGTAAAATTGAAAGCACTGCAAGTGCAATCAGTCCGGATTGAATTTGCATTGCTGTCGCGATGGCGAAAAATCCTGACAACGCTATGGCTGAGAGCCAGACGCGAACAGCAGTTTCACGTCCCCATAGTCGGCTGTACGTATCGGTTCCTGTTGTTTCGTCCTGAGGACTGCGAATCTTTCGACCAAGCTCGATAACCATTCCAAGGCAAAAACTAGTGCCGAGGAAATAGAGCAACGCGACTGGTGGTTCAATGTTTGAGACCATAAAATGGCATGACGTTATGAACAGATCCGTGAAAAACAAAATGCACATGTGCGTGAGCATGTAGATCACCGGATGATCGCGCAGCCAATCACCGATGAAGAACTCGCGAGTCATGAGCGCCATGTAGACCCAGGCAAGTGCAAGTGGAAGGACTAGTGTCGCGTGTAGCAACAGGACTGCGGTGAGCTGAAAAAGGGCGGACGTAAGAGCTAAGGTGCGCAATTCCTTGAGCGTGACCAGTCCTCTGGGGACTGGTCGGTCGGGGTGATGCAGCGCATCGTACTCGAAGTCTTTGTGCTCATCGGCGACTCGTAGCTGAAAAAATAGAAGCAGCGTTACCGAAAATGCGACGAGGAACATCTCGATTCTGAGTGGGTGTTGCCCGCCTGTAAGTAAGAAGCTGAGCGCCAGTCCCGAGGCGGCGAAAGCCGAAACCAAGACTGAGTAACGAATCAGAGGAAATCTTTCCTTCTGATAGGTCAGCCATTTTTCTAATTCGCTCTGCATTGTTTTGTCCTTCAGCCAAATTTTTGGCGGCTCAATCTAGTCCGGCAAGAGCTTTCCTTGCCAAACTTTTGTTTTAGCTTCGCGGTACTTGCCCGACATTCCTAATGTAGTTCTTCCAGTACCAAATGTTCCGGCGTTTCAACACTTAGGTGAGTGATTGCGCAAACAAAAACGGAACCGTTGAACTTTGCTTCTGGGAAGCATTGTCGACGGTACCATTATCAGTTCTGCCAACCAGTGGCTAAATGAGAGCGCTGGATTCTTGTCGCAGGGCGCCGTTGTGGTCTAGCTTCCGTACAATTGAGAATTGACTTTCTTCAGTTTATTGACTTCATCCTGGCTGCGGAATTCGCATATTCTGTATGGTTCTCCATACTGTTTTTGGAAGAGTGATAGAAATCTTGCTGTCGTATGTTTCCAATTATTCGAGGTGCCCTTCACTGTTTGCCAGATTCCATCATTTGACTCCAACACTCTTGTGAAGATGTCATTCTGCTGATGTTCTGTTAGATCTTTGAAGAGAACCGATTCTTTGCCGTCGTCTAAGTCTACTCGAGCCTCGCTGAACAGAACCAGGCGAAGGGCGTCAATGATAGCCCTGGACTTGATTCCGATATCAAGGCAGGTCAGGTACATATCAATATCCGGTTCAGCATAGAATGAAATCTGTCGTTTTTTTGTGACCATAGAAATCCCACGCAGCGCACAGGCGGACCTTCTTTCAGGGTAGTACCAGGTAGTACTACTTGTCAAGCGTCGTCGTCGCACAGCGACTCTTATAGGATATATTGTGTCTAACCATTCATTTTTTTGTCTGAAAGGAGCTTGAGCTGAAATGTCAGCTGATCCAATCTGCGTCACGTGTGGAAAAAAAGTCCGCGCCGGTAGAAGCGGCTCGCTTACGCAATGGCTGTTCTCCGATGATAGCTGCGAATGCGGCGGCAGGGTTAGCTCGCTCAAGCTTTCTGACGAAGAGAAGTCTTCGGGATTAGACGCGTCGCGTATGTGCGGTTTTTGCGGCAAGCTCAAAAGTGACTCGCGGCAAGGCAGTTTGACTCAGTGGGTTTTCGGCGCAGAGAGATGCGGTTGCGATTTCGATAAATTGAAACCAGGAGATCTGTTCGATCGCTCAGAACAGTCCGAAGACACTGAGGTCGTTGAGTTCTCCAGCGAACTGGATCCTGACTTGATAGACGAACTCGAACTCGGCGAAATCAACTATCACGGTTTTTCAGCCGACAGTTTTCCGTTCGATCGATACCGAATTATTTCAGAGAAAGGTCGCGGCAACAACGGTGTAGTTTACGAGGCTTGGGATTGTTCGCTTCGAAAAAGAGTTGCGATCAAAACCATGTTCTCTTACCAGTGGTCCTCGGAAGAGCTAATCCGATTTCAGAGTGAAGCGCGCTCAGCCAGCCGGTTGAACCATCCCAACGTGCTACAAATCTTGGATTTCGGCGCATCGGTCAGTGGCCAGCCATACATGGTGATGGAGTATGTCGATGGCACCACGCTAAAAGAACTGGTCGACGAAGTGGGAGGGATTGACAGCAATGAGGCCCTGCCGTTGTTTCTTCAAGTCTGCGAAGGACTCGGGCACGCGCATCGTGAGGGCATCTTCCATAGAGACGTAAAATGCAGCAACATCATGATCGGTACTAATCGAAACGATCAGAATATATTGAAAGTGATTGACTTTGGAATTGCCGCGCTTGCGCACGGACCTCACGCAGGGCTGACCCTCAGTGGTAACCAGGCGATTACTATAGTTGGCAGTCCGCTCTATATGAGTCCGGACCAAATGCATGGACTGAAGTTTGATCACCGATCTGAAATTTATTCCGTCGGATGTGTAATGTTTGAAACGCTGTGTGGTGCGGTTCCATTTGAAGGCGATTCAGTTATGGCGACTATGAATTTACATGCAAATGAACCCGTACCTGAACTGAGTCGCCCTGATGGCCAGCCGGTCGAATGTCCTTCTCGTCTTTACGATGCAATCAAGAAATGTCTTGAAAAAGATCCGAATGACAGGTTTCAGAGCCTTGATCAGTTACATGATTGTCTGTTTGATATTCAAGAGAAGGCTGCTTTGGAGCGAGCTGAAGCCAAGGTTTCGCAGGAGGCGATAGCGCAAGCGCAAGAAGAAAAACGCAATCGCGCTGTTCGAACTGCAAAAGCGGCTGCGACAGCATTTGCGATTGTCGCAACGGTTTCGGTCATCGGCTTTTCAGTCTACAAAATAATTTCCGCGGTTCCGGCACCAGCGGTGGTGCATACCAATAGCATGGTGGAAATATACGATAAGGAAATCGCTGAAAGTCCGATTTCAAAAATACCTTCTAAAATGTTTGATGATCTTAAGTCCGATAGTCTCAGTGTTCGCTACATTCCATCACCGCGTCGCTTAGTTATAGACGGATCCGTCAACGGCGATAAGATTATCGATCGGCTCCTTAAGACCAAACTGCCCGTGCGAGATCTGGAAATTTTCAACATCTCCTTGTCTGAGGAGGCGTTCCAACGTCTGTCATTAATAGAAGGGTTAGAGGAGCTGAACGTAACGGACGTTGATGTTCCTGCGGATTTTAGTTGGCTGGGAAAACTTTCAAATGTCAAAACCCTAAAATTCACCGGTCTCAAAGCCGACCTTGCATTTTTTAAGATCGTTTCAACTCTGAAAAAACTGGAAACCCTCGATTTGGATGAGTCTACGATTCAGGTAGAAGGACTGGCTTGTCTTCGCCCACTTTCACTCGACCGACTTAGCCTCAAGTCATCGCGATTAACTACATCGCACATCAAAGAAATAGTTCAGCTGAAAACACTCAGGAGCGTATATCTTGGTGACACTGGTATCTCAGATAGTGACATCAGGCAATTGGAACGGTTACCGATTCTGGCTGCTCTGGGCCTCAATGGTTTACCAATTACTGACGACACTCTGCTCTACCTGGGGAAAAAAGTGCCGAGCTTGTCTGCGATCTATTGTTTTCGATGTAACAAGCTCTCGCGTTTGGCTATTCGACGACTTCACGCGGTAGCGCCGAATGTCTCAGTAATGGAAGACCAGAGCGCGGATATCCAAAAGGGCCTCGCTCCGGTCGATTGATTGTTGTTTGAATTAGCTAGCCCAAGCGTCTTTCTTCGGCGGTGGATTAAAGGCGTGAATCGATTGCAAGAGACCTATACAGGTCAGGTCTACAATCAGCGCCGTTCCACCGTAGCTCAGGAAGGGCAACGGCACCCCTGTCACCGGCATGATTCCCATGGTCATTCCCATATTGATAAACGCGTGGAAGATGAACATGCACATCAGCCCGACAGCCATGGCGCTGCCAGCTGGGTCGCCTCGACAATTGAATGCAATAAAAAGTGCGCGCACGCAGATAATCGCGTAAGCGATAACGACGAGCACGGTAACCTTGAATCCAAGCTCCTCTCCGACGACTGCGAAAATAAAGTCGGTATGTCTTTCCGGAATAAACGCGCCTTGACTCTGGTTTCCTTTTCCAAGACCAGTGCCTTGAACTCCGCCGCTTCCGATTGCGATCAAACTCTGAAGAATGTGATAGCCAGAGCCTCTTGCATCAGACCACGGATTGACGAAACTGGTCAGACGTTTCTGTTGATATGGTTTCAAATGTCCCCACAACTGCGGACGGATTATTCCGAAACCGAAGTTGGCTGTGACTACAGCGAAGATAAGAGCAACACGAATCAAGAAGTGCCAGTTTTTTCTGCGCCAGAAAAATACCAGAAAGATGAATAAAACGATGAGGAAATAATGCCACCAACTTTCGTTGACGGCATTAAGAATGAGGCTGAAACCCGGACTTGCCAGCAGCAAAACGTCGGCGATTGTTGCTCCTGACCAAAACGCCATGCCCATAAACACGGCGATAAAAGTCAGCGACGTGCCAAGGTCGGGTTGTTTAAACACCAGGATCGCAGGCGGCAACATCACCGCCAGCGCTTTGAATATGTCGAAGAAGCTGCGAACTGGAAAGCGTTTAAACCACGCCGCCAGAGTAAAGATAACGACAATCTTCGAAATCTCGGAGGGCTGCAATGTAATCGGACCGAGTTGCAGCCAGCGTTGCGCACCCTTCGCTTCCTCCCCGGTAAACATGACGAGGAGGAGCAAACCCAGGTTTCCAAAATAGATGATTGGTATCACCCATGGTTTCACCCAGAAAGTGTATGGAATTCGACTGAATACAAAAAGCGCTACGGCACCGGCGAGAAAGAAATCAAATTGTTTTTGAAAATAATTCCCGGTCAGTGCCGAAAAGTGCAGAACACTCAAGCCGGTATATAAAAGGAATCCGGTCGCGCCGAGGAGCCACAAATCGATACCCGCAAAGAATTGCGAGATCAATTTTGTGAAATCATCAAATGATGTCCTACGAAACGTTGTGTTCAATCAAACCTGATAGTCAGCACTTGGAACGCAGTAGCGGAAAGTTGGCGACCAACGCCGCTCTGCGATCATATTGTTGCAGATCGAATTGAGTCGTGCTCTTATCGAGCTCGAAATATCGAGAGACCACTGCCATGAGTTCTTCCTCGAGGCATTCCAGGCGACCGGCGGGAAGTTCCAGGCGGTCGTATGTCAGCATAGATCTCATGCGATCTTTAGCCGTGGTTCGTACTGTGTTCGGCCGAAAGCGCGCGAACAGGTCCGTCAAAACTTGCATTATTGACTACCTCCTTAAACGCGCACGGGGCTGAAGAAATTGACGATCCTGTTGATCCAGGTTTGGTTCTGAGATGAAAAGTCCATAATCGGAACATCTTCGCCTCTAAGGCGCCGCGCGATGTTGCGGTAGGCCAGGCCTGACTTGCAGTTGTCAGTTCCGGACACTGGTTCGCCTTTGTTGGTCGAGATGATGATCTCTTCGTCTTCCGGAACCACGCCGAGAAGCTCAACCGAGAGGATCTCGAGAACGTCTTCGACCGACATCATGTCGTTAGCCTGCACCATGTTAGGGCGGTAGCGGTTGACGACCAGCCTGTACTGCTCGATTTCATCCTTACGTGCTTCCAATAAACCGATGATGCGGTCAGCGTCGCGCACAGAAGACATCTCCGGTGTGCAGACAACAATCGCTTCGTGGGCTCCGGCGACTGCGTTTTGGAAACCTTGTTCGATTCCGGCTGGGCTGTCGACCAGGACGAATTCGAAGATGTTGCTCAAGTCCTTGCAGAGTACCTTCATCTGATCCGCGGACACTGCGGACTTGTCGCGGGTTTGAGCCGCGGGCAAGAGGCTGAGGTTAGGAAGGCGCTTGTCCTTGACGAGCGCCTGGCGCAGTTTGCAACGCTCTTCGATGACGTCGACGAGGTTGTATACAACCCGGTTTTCCAGACCCATGAGGATGTCCAGGTTTCTCAACCCGATGTCCATGTCGACAAGAGCGACGCTTGCGCCGGTCCCTGCCAGGGCTACGCCCAAGTTGGCGGATGCGGTTGTCTTACCGACGCCGCCTTTTCCTGATGTTATGACTATTACTCGACCGCTCATTCCTATTACCCGTGGGAAGTACTCTTTCTATTTGAACTAATGAAACTTGATGGACTAGTCGAGGCGTGATCTAACGACTCGGATTTTTCCATCCACCATGCGCGCCGTTTCCGGGCCATTAGTGGTGGCATAGTTGACTCGTGGTCTGTCAGGTGCTCGCGCAATTGCGTGCGCGATTCTGATTTGAATTGGTTGCAGTTTTAGCGCGCGGATTTCGGCGTTGACGTTGCCGCCAATGCCTGCGTGTGCGACGCCTCGAAGACATCCCCAAACGGTGATGTCGCCGTCAGCCATAACTTCGGCACCAGGGTTGATATCACCGATAATCACAAGGTGACCTTTGTGGCTGACTGTTTGACCGGAACGCAAATTCTGGTGAATGTACAAAGTGGTCGGTCCACTGCGCGCTGCCGCTCCGGCATCGATGGTATCAGTTTCGATATCTTCTTCGATTTCGAATGCTTCGGTGGTTTCGACGTCATCTTCTTGAATCGAAGTTGGATCGACCTCAGCTTCCAAAACGCAATCAACATCGATGTGCGTCACTACGTCACCAGGCATGGTGGCAGCTTGCGCAAGCGCCTTTTGCGCTGGTTGAGCTTCCAGCATACCGTCACCGGCTTGAATCGTCATCACTTTGATTTCGACATGCGGTCCAGTGATTGTTTGCTCTTCTCTGGAGTGAGTTTCAGTTTGATTGGTTTGGACTGAAACATCGATAGTTTTGCTATGCACAGGCTCAGCCATTACAGCAGCAGCTTTGATTGCCTCTACGGTTGGTGGCACATGAACCGATTTCATTTCAACAGCAGGAGCAAACTGTTTTTGTTCGCTCACAACATTTTGTTGGTTTGAAACTATTTGATCGGCTGAAACATTTTGTTCGCCTGCAACCTGGTGTTCGCCCGCTTCTGCTTTTGGAGCAACCGCCTCAATTGCCTTGGTTCGACCGACGACTTCAACGTCTTTAGTCTTGACTGTGATTTCTTGTTCCGCCGCGATTTCGGCCTGGCGATTAGCCTTGGCAGCCGCTTCGACCTTCTCAGCAGTTTTTGATGCCTTTGCCGCTTTCGGTGTTTCGCCATCAATAGATTGAACTTTTCTACCGTCAAGCGAAACTTTTCGTTTTGGCTTTACGTGTGGGTAGAGTGTATCCAAGCTTTCGCTTTTGCTGTCTTCGAATTCTTCTCTTGCCATATCTTGCAGATCGTTATCCGGTAAGGGCGGTTGTTCTTTTGGTGCATTACGTCTGGTGACGGCGTCGACCATACGCATCGTGATGGTGGCGAGAGGATTTGCCTTCTGGCGCTCCTCTTCGACTTCCGTCGTCATGATTTTCGCGGAATCGATGTTCACCGCCGGCAGTGTCATGGGTTTTCCAGACGCTAGCGGAATGTGACACGCTTTCAAAGCGCTTACCGTTTCCTCGCTTGTCGAGTACACACCGGCCGGCGTGATTCCGACGCTTTTAGCGAGCGCGAGAATCTGCAGCAGGTCGTCCTTCTGGACAGCTAGTGCCCCGAGATTGATAGACACCTTCATCCCCTGCCAGAACTGGTTAGAAACCTGTAGTGTGGAGCTGAGGTGGTCGAGCGCATCTTTCAAAGTGGTGCAACCACTTACGTCGATGAGCACTCCTTGATCCGGTTGACTGATAATGGCGATTTTAGACATGCAAATACTTTGGCGTCCGAAGGGTCTTGTATGCTCGGCGAACTTATGTAACGATTCGCCACAGGGAGAATCGTATTGTCTGGAAAACCGCTAGTCAAGCCAATCGACATACAGAGCGGATATGCGATGGTATGTATCGCAGCATGACATATCCGTAAGGTATTCAGTTTTCAGGGCGGCGTCCCGCATCACGGGAAGATGAACTTATTCAGAGAATGGGGGTAGTCAAATGACAGGTGGTCAGTTTCATAGAGCTATGGGTTTGGTGGATGCAACTGCCATCGTAATCGGCTCCATGATTGGCTCGGGCATATTTATAGTAGCTGCTCAAACAGCTAAAGATGTGGGCTGTACGGGGTGGTTTTTGGCTGCCTGGATTTTTGCGGGGTTTCTAACCATCACCGCGGCGACTTGTTACGCCGAGCTTGCATCGATGTATCCGGAAGCGGGTGGACAATATATATTCCTGCGCGAGGCATATGGAAAACTTACTGGATTTTTGTATGGCTGGACCCTTTTTATGGTCATTCAAAGCGGAACTAATGCCGCTGTGGCTGTAGCTTTCGCAAAGTTTCTCGGCGTTTTCGTTCCGTTTGTTTCCGACGAAAACGTCATTCTACAAATAAGTAATTGGCATTTTTCCACTCAAAAACTGGTGGCGCTGTTGGTGATAGTTTTACTCACCGCTATTAATTGTGGTGGCATCCACCTGGCTAAATTGATCCAGACCAGCTTTACTTCCATAAAAGTGGTGGCGTTGTTCTCCTTAGTAGCTCTGGGAGTTTTTGCGACCCAAAGTCATCACGGCGTGCCGCTTAATTTCGATAATGTGTGGGCTGCTAAATCTATAGATGGAAACATTCTGAGCGGAATGCCTCTGCTACTAGCATTCTCCGTTGCTCTTGTCGGTCCACTCTTCGCGATGGACGCCTGGAACAATGTGACGTTTTCAGGCGGTGAAGTAAAGGATCCGACCAAGACTTTGCCAAGAAGTTTGGTGGCAGGTACGGTGCTGGTCTGCTTCCTGTACACGCTGACTAATATTGTTTATCTATTGCTGCTGCCGCTCGAAGGAGTGAAAGACGCTCCGGACGTAATCGCGCGCGGTATCCAATTCGCATCGCAGGATCGAGTCGGAACGGCATCGCTCGAGGTGATCTTCGGCGAAGTTGGGCAGCGCATCATGGCTGGTGCCATCATGATTTCCGTATTTGGTGCGTTAAACGGGCTGATTCTTTCAGGACCACGTTTGTATTACGCCATGGCAAAAGATGGTTTGTTCTTCAAAAAAGCAGGCATTCTGCACGCCAAGACCAACGTTCCAGTCTTTGGTCTTGTCCTTCAAGGCATCTGGTCATGTGTTCTTGCAACTTCCGGAAAATACGGAGACCTGCTGGACATGGTCGTTTTCGCGGCACTTTTGTTCTACATTTTGACTGTGGCTGCCATTTTGATTCTGCGCAAGAAAGAGAAAGAGAGAGAGCGTCCGTTTAAGGTGCCACTGTATCCGGTGCTGCCCTGGCTTTACATCGTTTGCGCTTCAGTGGTGGCAGTGGCTCAGATTATTGCGCGACCTGACTACAGCGGTGCCGGATTCTTGATCATATTGTTAGGGTTGCCGGTCTTCTTCTTGTGGCAACGCAAAGCAGAGCCGACCGCCGAGTAAGTGGAAATCGACAGCATGTGAAACCGATAGCATGCGAAAATTGACAGCTCGCAAGCGAAATTTACGGCATTGGTTTTCACGAGCAGTCGTGAAGGCCTCGTCGTTTTGCGGTTATTTTAGTGATTCGGTCTGCGTCCGTTCCAGTCCATTATCACTGGGAGAACTGCCAAACAGTTTTCTGATTATCGCCGCCGCTGCCGTGTGTGGGTCCAGTTTCCGTGCCACCACACTCGATAGAGCATCGCTAATCTCACTTGACTTATCGATTGATTCTTCCAGGTTCGTACGCGCGATTCCTGCGATCATTTCCGAAAGTTCGGTTTTCACTTTTCCGCGTCGACGTTCATTGAGCTGATCCGTTTCGATCAAAAACTCGTGGTGCTTCTTCGCCGATTCCCAGATCTTATCGACGCCTTCTCCGGATTCGCTGATCGCGACGAGGACTGGAGGAGCCCAGTTTGTGTGGTGATGCGCCAATTCCAAACTGGCGATAATTTCGGTGGCGGATTTGTTGGCGCCGGGCAGGTCGCCTTTGTTCACCACAAAAATATCGCCGATTTCCATGATACCGGATTTGATGGCTTGGATATCGTCGCCGGAACCCGGCATGAGCACAAGAATGGTGGTATCAGCGGTTTGTGCGATAGCCAACTCGGATTGACCGACTCCAACCGTTTCAATAATAATTACATCAAAACCAAATGCTTCGAGCATGCGAATTGCATCATACGTCGCCAGGGATACGCCGCCCGTATGCCCGCGATTTGCCATCGAGCGAATGTACACGTCTTTGTCGAGCGTGTGATCCTGCATGCGAATGCGATCGCCGAGAATGGCTCCACCTGTGAATGGGCTGGATGGATCGACGGCGAGCACGGCGACCTTTTTGCCTTCTTTGCGAATTTCGGTTACCAGCGCATCCACTAACGTGGATTTGCCGACGCCAGGGGAGCCGGTGACGCCAATCAGGTGCGAGTGTCCGGCGTGGTGGAAGAGCTCTTTGACGAGCGCTGTGCCTTCCGGTCCGCCGGCTTCAACGACAGTGATGGCGCGGGCTAACGCGCGTTTGTCGCCTGCCAAAAGTTTTTTGCCAATGTCTTTCAAGGCGGTGTCTGCTTCTATATATGGATGGACGAAACGGATCAAATGTACAGCATGTTGGTTTCACGCGCTAACAATGTCAAAGATTGTTGATGTGATTGAACTGTGACGGACCGAAGGGTTGAGCAGTCACCTTGGGAACTTGTTAGCTGCCTGAGAGTCTTGAGATGCATGTGAGTATGAGGTGTCCGTCGTGAACAAGGTTGTATCAAGTCTGTCTCTGGTTGTTGTTTTCGGCCTTGCAATGGCGCCGTCGGCCCAGGCTCAAATGTTCGATGGCTGGGGCAATACGAGTCTCAAGACCGGCTCTGGAGATGAGATAACTATTAAGAATGGTCTCTTCGGCTCCAAGACGCGAGTCGTCAAGGATCGGCTCGGAGACAAGTATGTTTCTAAAAGAGGATTGTTTGGAAACACCGACAAAGAAATCGCGGTGTTCGGCAATAGCTATAAGAAGAAGAAAGGCATTTTTGGCGGCAGAGAAACCGAAGTGTCTACGCTTTTCGGAGACAGTATCAAATCCAAGAAGAATTTGTTCGGCTATCGCAGTACGCAAATTGATGCCAGCGGCATGTCCAGTCTGATTGGCGCTGCCATTCAGGGACTGAGTAGCAAACCGATGGTGTTGCATGAACCCGGATTGGGAGCCACTAGCCAGGGCGGTTTAGCGATTCCTCCTGAAGGAACACCTGGATTGTCACCTCTGGTGAATCCGCAAGACGCGCCGCTAGACGCGGTTCCACAATCGTTGGACGGGCAAGTACAATAGCGATTGCGCCGATGTTTATTGCGATCGAACACCATCATCTTCAATTCGATGAGGTGTTGACCTTTGATTTGATGAAGCAGGCAGAGCAGTAAACTGGTCTGGCACCAGTCGGTTTGAACGGCACACGGGCATTGGCTCCGCAAGTGTCGCAGGGCACGTCGCTGCATTGCGACGGATCTTTTCCTTCGCGAATAAATCTTTGTGTGACTCGACAGCTCTGGCATCGCAACGGCTGATTCTGAAGATTCTTCGAGGCGTAAAACTCTTGTTCGCCGGCGGTGAAAGTAAATGCTTGTTGGCATTCTTTGCAGTTGATCGATTTATCTTCGAATAGCATCTGGTTGACCGGGTGGGGCTCTGGTTACACATTACAAGCATGCCACCAGAACTCGAAAATGATCAATAGCTGGGGCTAAAAACCACCCATTTGGGCGATGGGTGATTCGCCAAAAATCACCCATCTGGACTATTGACAGATTCAGTGTTTAGCCTTTTCCGATTTAATTTTCTAAAACTTAGAGCAGTCTAATTGAAAACTCTTTTTGAAATAACAATCGCCAGGTGGCGGTGATACCATATACGGTGCACGTTTGGCTGGATCATTTAACCGTTTCTCTTATCGAAAAACTAAAACGAAATCATTTTGAGACAGGCGCGTACAGACAACTTGGCGCTTCAAACGGATCAAGCGTTCTATCGATTACTTCTTGAACTTATTGAACCAGCCGCCACCGGCGGTGCCACCTTGACCATCTTTCGCCGAATCGTAAGTTCCAGACGAACGTGGGTTAGGCCCGGCGCCCTGATGTTCTTTTTCTTTCTCAGTCAGCATCACCGCGAGCAAATCGCGCTCGGATTCACGCTGTTTGAGCTGATGCTGAATGTCCGTAAAGTTAGCCTGCAGTTCCTCGACTTCTTTCAACTTCTGCTCCAAAAGCGAAGTTACGCGGGCGAGGTCTTGATGCAACTGTTTGTTTTCTCGAGATTTGTCAGCCAACAATGCGCTTTGATTCGAAAGCTCGGCATTGAGGTCCTGACCGTCTCGCGCCATCATCTCCATCTCGCGAAGCTGGGTCGAGAGGACAAGGTTCTTTTCCTGCGCATCGACAAGTTTGTCTTGCAGCTCGACGATCTTGTTCACCATCGTCTGAACATTGTTCTCAGCTTTTGCTACTGGTTGTTGTCCTTGAGCACCTTGTGCAGTCATGGTTTCGCATTTCATCAAGGGAGGAATTGGCCTTCACCCAATATGCCACGAGTACTCAATACTCAACCGATAGGGTATAGTGGTCAGCCCACATGTTTTAACACATTGTAGTAGTCAGCTAGTTTTAGTACCAGGATAACTTAAATGAGCAATCTAGTGATTACCGGCGGGCATGTCTTAACGCCTGTCGCTGAGCGCTTCTCGAGCATCTTCATAAATGACGGACGCATCGTCGAAATTGCTTCGGCAGCTTCTGATAAACGAGGCGATGGAGCTGCAGAAACTGATAATCGGCTGGACGCGACCGGTTGTTATGTTACTCCGGGGTTGATCGATTTACAGGTCAACGGTGACCCGAACTGCAGTCTATGGGGCGATCCGACCGAATCCGAATTGCTTGCGATGCGCAAAGCTTTTGTTACGGTCGGCGTGACTTCGTTTTTGCCGACTTTGATAACCGATGATGCCAAACACTTGAAGGTCAATGTCGATCGGCTAACCGCTTGGGGCGCGGGCGTTAAGGCGAAATGGTCGACTGACAATTCCGGCGCTCGCATGGTTGGTATTCATCTGGAAGGACCATGTCTTTCGCCTCAACGACCTGGTGTCCATCCGCCTGAGTGGATTGTGGAGCCATCTGTTTCTCTCTTCGAAGAGATTGTGAATCCGAGTGTCAAACTCGTAACCATGGCTTGTGAGCGCGATAGCGACAGCAACTGCCAAAAGTGGTTGCAGGAGCGCGGCGTTATTGTTTCGCTCGGACACTCAAATGCTACTTACGATCAGGCCCAAACGGCATTTAAAGCGGGAGTGACGATGATGACTCACACGTTTAATGCTTTACCCCCACTTCATCACCGCGAGCCTGGAGCCGTATCAGCCGCGCTTTTGGACCGGTTGGTTTCATGCTGTGTAATCGCTGACGGATTGCACTTGTCACCGCAAGCAGTCGAGTTGATCTATCGAATGAAGGGTTTTGAACACACGATTCTGGTAACAGACATCGCTCACATTGGCACCACCGGTGGTGGTCTGGTTGGGTCTTCAATAACTCTGGATCAGGCTGTGCGAAACGTTGTGAAATGGGGCGTGACGAGCTTTGCCAACGCGATTCGTATGGCCACTTTTAACGCCGCCAAAGCAATCGGTGTGTTGGATGAAGTCGGATGCATTCAAAGAGATGCGCTTGCCGACTTAGTGATTTGGGACAAAGAAACGCTCGCGATCAAACATGTGATCGTGGGTGGTGTCGTCAAAACGTAACCAGCTGTAATTATCGTTTCGGTCTGAACAAAGATGACAGACCCGCAACGGCCGCGCCTACTGCGATTCCACCGAGCACCTTGGTAGAAATTGCTTTTCTTCGAGCACGAGCAAATTCGCGTTGAGCCTTCGCTTCTTCGTTCTCGTCATCCTCTTCATTGCTTCCGTTTTCACCAGCTTTCGCCGAAATTGAATTGATCGCATCATCTTTGCGTGCGTATTTACTGAGGTGAGGTTGGCTTTTCAAGGCGTTCTTTACGACATTCTCATCAGTTAGACCGAGCAGAATAAATAATTTTCCCGAAGCGATCGGATCGTCGAGAATCTTCTCAAAAGCTGATTGCAAGTCTGAGGGTTTGATGTTGCCGGAGTCTTTAAGCACATCGAAAAGACGCGCAGGCTCATTGGAAGCTACTGGAGCAGGCTGCTCGATCACAACCGGATCACGAGGGGGTTGCACTGGTCGCGGTGCAGGCTGAGGTGGTTGGACCTGGGGAGCCGCAGCCGGAGCCGGACTGCTTGGCGGAATTATATTCGATGCGTGTTCTGCATACTCGGGAGCGACAAATGAGTGAATCGCTTCTTCAATTTCTGCCTGACTGTAAACCTCGCCGGAGCCTTCGATCTCGTGCTGTCGGGCAAGAGACTCTTCTGCTTTAATCCAGTGCAAAAATGTTGAACGGAGTTCGCTTATGCCTTCCTGGCGTCCAACTTTGCCTTCGCGGATGTTTCTCTGGATCCGCAGAATGCTTGGGAAAAGCGATGGCGACAACACACCTTCAAGAACAAGTGCGCTTCCCAATGGCATGCCTGACGAGAAGCTGGTCATCAGCGCCTGGTCGACTTGATCTTGGGTTACGATTTCAGAATCCAAAAGCAGTTCAGCCAAACGTTTTGACGTCTGTTGGCTGTCTTCGCTGGTGCCTTCATGGAACTCGAGAAAATCCCTGAGCGGCGAACCTTCTTCGTACGACTTGCGCAGTGCGTCGACTGCCGCTTGCCGAGTTATCGTCCCGTCCTTGACCAGAGGCTGCGCTTCAAGAGCGGCCTCGAGCACGTTGTCGGTAACACAGCGCGACACCAGAAGGGCTTGCCCAATCGGCACCCCCAGACGTCTGGATACTTGGATAGCTTCGGTCAAATCGCCGGAGGTTATGATTCCAGCGTCTATAAGGAGTTCGCCGAGCTTAATCTTGTTGGCGGAAGAAGGCACGTTTAAATTGTCCTCGCGAAAACGGAGTGCATACTGAAAGCCTACCCAGGCGAATGTTTGGTCAATCAGCATATCAAATTAAATCAGGTTTTCAGTAAGTAAACACGATTTCGTGATCTGCCGCCCCGCCTGACTCCGGACGGCTATAATGCAATTAGCGACTATTACTAGATTACTGACGGGAACCGGGCGGATTGGTTATGAATAAAGATTGTTCCATGTGGGCTAAACGGCTGAGCATCTTGCTGGCCCTCACGATTGGATGTTGCGGTGCAACTTATGCGCAAGGAATGATGGAGTACGCCGGTGTTGTCGGCATTCCGAAGCCGATGCCGAAGACTGGTGGGATGACCAACATGCTCAATGGTCTTTATGGAGCGCCTGGTAAGGCTACTTCCAAAGCCATCAACGCTTCTTCGACGACTACAACAACCGCTCCGGCAGCCAATAGCGCCAGCGTCAGAACGACCACTACTACAAAAACAAAAACTGCCTCGAAACCAGCAAAGGGCGCCATGGTGATGTCGGGCGACTTACCCGGTCAGCAAGTCGAGGCGCAAAGAGCCGCCGTTCTTCAGATCACGAAAACCGCTGATGCGACTTATAAATCTGGAATCGACCTCAAGAACAAAGGAAAGCTGGAAGCCGCTGAAGCACCGCTTCGGCAATCGTTGGCGCTGAGACAGCGTTATTGGGGCGACAGAGATAAGCGCATTCCCGAGATTCAATTGATGCTCGGCGAAATCAGCAACTCTCGCGGTCAGGACGCGAAAGCTGTTGCCGACCTGGAAGGCGCGCTTGCCAGCTTCAGCAAATTCGATGGACCCGGCTCTGATAACAGACTGAAACCATTGCTCATTCTCTCTGACTCACAAGCGAAGCTTGGCGAGAAAGTGAAATCGTATGAGAGTTATAGTCAGGCTTATCGTCTGGCTACACGCGCGAAACTCGACGCGTACAATCCAGTGACTTTGCGTTTGAATACGGTAAAAATGGCCCTTGGCGTTAAGAAGTATAGAGAAGCAGTGGAGATGTGCGAGCTTGCCACCAGTCCGACTGAGCGTGCAAAACTGAGTCAGGATCAGCTTCTTGCTGTGATGGGAGATTATGCCACAGCACTCAATGGAATGAACCGAACGCGAGATGCTAATGAAATTCTTGCTGAAGCCGAGAAGCTCAGAGGTTCTGCGCCGGTAGCGCCAGTAACGGAAGCACCGGTGACGCCACCATCGAGCGCGGTTCCAGTAGCACCACCGGGCGCCGTTCCAGTAGCACCATCGGGCGCACCAGCGAATTAGCACGCAGTGGTGAAATGGAACTTGAGTCGTCGTGATGAACTAAGCCATCGCGATCAGTCTGACGTGGAATACCCCGTCCTTGCACGATTGCAATTGCGCGGCTGAATTGCGCTGAAACGTCCATTTGCGCAACTCCTGTCTGCGGCAATAACATCTGTCGCACAGAGCGTCTTGACCCGCCACTGTTGATTTCAACAGTTACTTTGACCATGGCCGGATTTACGATCGGAGGGTCAATAGTGTCCTGCGAGGTAAAGCTAATGGATCACTCGAATTCAGGCATCGATTTTTCCCCACCCTCATACAGTCCAATTACGTTTAAACAATGTGTCACTGAACTCAAACGCCAGGGACTAGAGCGGCTTCTGACTGCTGTCTATCAGCGCGAAGTTTCAGTCAACCTCTTGCTGGTTGAGTGCGGTGCATCACAGGCGGTGCTGGAGGCACTACGCTACAGGAACACAAGTGCGATGACCGAGATGATGATACATCAGCTAAGGTCGCTGGTTTCGCAAAGCGAAGGCGGCGAGCGCAGATATCAAATCATCGAACGATATTATGGTCTGGATGGCAACATGCCGGCTCGACTCTCAGCGATGGCGACCAAACACAATGTTTCCAGAGAACGCATTCGCCAGCTCAAAGAGCGTTCGCTTGTCGCACTGAGATACAAGAAACAACTAATCGAAAGAATGCTGCTTTCTTTATCCATGCGGCTTGTCTCAAGAAAAGGATATGGCTTGCGAAATGCATCCAATCTCTGTGTGTCGGAACCAAAAGGTTTTAAATTATTCGATCATCGAACTTTGATGCTCATGCACGAGCAAAATGTTTCGCTCACCGAAGAGCAAACCAAAGCCCTATTCGATCTAAACTGGGCGAAACGCGCAAGAATAACGGGCTGTGCCGGTAGCGGTAAGACATGGCTTGCGATTTCAACCGCTAGACGTCTTGCCGAGTCGGGCCAAAGAACTCTTCTGACTTGCTTCAGTCGAGCGCTTGCCGATCACCTCGAGGACCTGCTCAAAGATGTTCCGAACCTGGTGGTGACTTCGTATCACGCGCTTTGTTTGCGCATGGCCAAGCAAGCCGGACTCACCGTCCCTGGTGGCTGGAACAATCGAGCCTGGTTGGAAAAGTTTCCGGATGTGCTTCACAAAGCGATGGTGTCAGAACCGGATTTGAAGTTTAACGCCATCATCGTTGATGACGCTCAAGATTTCAGACTGAACTGGTGGCAGTCGTTGGAAGCATCACTGGTCGATCCCGAGAATGGACGCCTGTTTTATTTCGTTGACGACAATCAACTAAAAGACACTGGCCATAGTCCTCCAGCAGTGGATTCGGTCTCACATTTGTCGATCAATCTACGTAGCCCGGCATTGATTTCTTCGATTTTAAGTGCCAGCTATTCGGCAAAACATCCGATGCGATTCACGCGCATGAGTTCTGCACCAGTAGAATTCTATAAATGCGACAACGATGATGAAGTCCAACAAACCCTCTCGCATGTTTTTTCTGATCTGGTCGACAAAGGCAGTTTTATCGCTACCGATGTTGCCATCATCACTCACCGCTTGCCTCGTTTATCCGCTGCATTTAAAGCTCGTTTGAAAGGAAACAGTCGCATCGTGAGACGACAGTCGGATGTGCCTAACCATGCCGTCCTCAGTCGCTGTCACACCTTTCAAGGATTGGAAAGTCGCGTAGTTATCGTGATCGATCTGGACAATCGATTCGTCGAAAGTACAGATGATGAATTGAAGTCGTTTGTATATATGACCTTCTCTCGGTTCGTCGACAAGCTGGTGATTCTGGGGTGCGCTGATGCGTGGAATAGAATCGACGCATTGATCGCTCCGAAGACGCCGGAACCATCAGTAATGCCGAGCACTCAATGGCTCGGGAAAGCTGTTGAACGGGTGACGATTTAGCTGCAAAATTTTTGTTGACGGACATCGTATTTAGTGGCATGCTGATGTCAGGTAAGTGCCACCATTATGAACAACACAGATGTCAGATGTGATCTGTTGTGTTTAACGAAGAGAGAAGGCTAACGCAAAGATGGAATCACTGACAGTTTTCACTTCGTTGTTTCTCATATTTCTTGCCCTTTGTGGCGCCTTTAGCGTGATCAGAGAATTGCTCAATCTATAGATGATAGCAATCAGTCTCCCCAACCCATCCTTTGTCAAAATGAAATAATGAGACAGCACCATCCACGGTGCCGGTATTCTGCTGCCCGGTGAGGTTCACCTGTGTAATAGAAGGACCGACTAGATGTTTCTGTACGCGAGAATTTCTTTCGCTTTGGTGCGATCTCCAGTACAGCTGATCATCCGTGGTGCGTCGAGAATTTCAATTTGGAATTTATGTTTTTCGTAGAGACTGATGATTCGCTCTGTTGCCTGGTTTGAAACAACCACCTGACCGCGGTGTGATGCCAGCCAACGAGCGAGTCGCTCCTGATCTTCCCAGTTGAAACCTTCTTGAGCATACTGAGTGAATTCGACGTCGTATGGAGGATCGGCGTAGATAAAGTCTTTTGCTGTTACATCAAGGAGTTCGAAATCACCAAGCGTAAAATGCCAATCAAAGAATGCGTTTTTGTAGTCTCTGAAATCGCGCTTGTAGTTGATGTTTTTGTATTTACCGAACGGCACGTTGAACAAGCCCTTCTTATTGAAGCGGCATAAGCCATTGTATCCGGTGCGGTTTAGATAGTAGAACAGCTCCGCTGCTGCCCGCGAATCCTGGGCTCCTGCAAGAATCAATTGGTTGAACTTTTCGCGATTTCTATAATACGAAATCTCGTCATTGTTCATCTCGATCGCAATCATCAAGCCGCGCTTCAACCAGTTGTAGAAGTTGATGGCATGCGGATTGATGTCGTTGAGAATTGCTTTGTCGGGCAAAAGGCCAAGCGTGACCGCCAGTCCGCCGCAGAATGGTTCGACTAATCGTTGCTTCTGATAACGTTCATAGATTGGTTTCACATGTGATACCAACCAGCGCTTTCCGCCGGCCCATTTCAGGGGCGGGCGAATGCCGCGTTCATTTGGAAGAAATATCGCCGAAGATTGGCGAGTAAATGATTCGACCACGATCTTCCGCTTCCTTTCCCGCGCCGCACATTATCGTGCCGCGCTATCTTACGAACTGTTATTTATGAGTCGGATGTATGCATCCAGGCTATTTAAACGATATCTATATTCATTATAGTATCGCGCCAACATTCTGCAAGAAAAAGGAAATTATCGACATTTGCCCTGATGAAACGACCGAAATAAAATCGATCACGTGACGAGCACACTGCCAGTGGTTCGAGAACCAGGCAGAGAAGAACGTCCCAGTGCAACAATCGAAGCAATGACGGCAAGTGTCGAAGTAATTGGGTGCCTTTTAAACTGGTGCCGCGACTATCGCTGAGACCAGCTGTGCGCGATGTTTTCCAAAAGAATTTGTTGGCAATCAACTGGTGCCGTATCCGGTGTCGGTGGAACGCGCACATAGGAACCGTCTGCTTGCATGACTCGAACACGTGCAGTGTCACTCAAGTAGAGGTCCAACAGATTTTCCTTGATGTAGCGGTTCAGACCCGGATCTTCTATAGGGAAGACTACTTCAACTCGGCGGTCCAAGTTACGCGGCATTGAATCGGCGCTGCCGATATAAATTTCTTCGTTTCCGCAGTTTTTGAAATAGAAGATGCGACTGTGCTCAAGGAATCGGCCGACAATGCTTATCACTCGAATGTTTTCGCTGATGCCTGGAATGCCGGGTCTGAGGCAGCAGATGCCGCGCACGATCAAGTCGACTTTGACGCCGGCTTGCGATGCTTCGTATAAGAGTTGAATCAAACGTTCGTCAACAAGCGCGTTGGCTTTGAAAATCAAATGACCTTCTTTGCCGTTTTTATGATGTTCGATCTCTCTTCGAATCAAAGATTCAATTTTTTCACGCAGGTTGATCGGCGCTACAAGCAGTTTTCGGTAATCTGTTTTGGCAGAATAACCAGTCAGATAGTTGAACAGATCGCTGACGTCAGATCCGATGCTTTCGTCCGACGTCAACAAACCAAGGTCTGTGTACATGTGGGCGGTGACCGGGTTGTAGTTGCCTGTGCTCAAGTGAATGTATCGTTTGATCGAGTCACCTGAACGTCTGACAATCAGCAAAACTTTGGCGTGAATTTTTAAACCGATCAATCCATAGACAACGTGAACACCTTCTCGTTCCAGTGCTCTGGCCCATTCAATATTACTTTCTTCGTCGAATCGCGCTTTCAGTTCTACAACAACCGCGACTTGTTTTCCGCGCTCCATCGCACGCAACAGTGCTTCGACTACTGGAGAATTTCGACCGACGCGATACAAAGTCATTTTGATTGCGAGCACGGATGGGTCATCAGCAGCGCGATTCAAAAGGTTGACGATAGGTTGAAACGAATCATAAGGATGATTGAGAAGAATATCTCGTCGCGCGATTGCTGTGAATTCATCTTCGTCTCGCGAGTCCGGATTCAAAATTTTGGCAATGTGCGGAACGAATTGCGGATATTTCAAATCGGGGCGATCGACCGATGAGATGTACTTCAAGCTGGAGAGCGGGAAGTGCCCTTCCACAAGATAGACATCACAGGGCTCGATCTGCAAATTGGTCATCAAAATTTCGAGCACGTGCGCAGGCATGGCGCGGTCTACCTGCAAGCGGACGACGTCGCCGAACTTGCGCTGGCGAACGCCTTCTTCAGTGGTTTCGAGCAAATCACTTGCTTCCCACTCTTGAATTTCTACTTCAGCATCGCGGGTGATGTGAAACGGATGTGCTTCGATAATGGTCATGCCCGGGAAAAGCGCATCAAGATTGGCTTGGATGACGTCATCAATCCAGATGTACTGTTTGCCTGGTCGAGCCTGCGGCCCGCTAGGCGGTCTGGCGATTGCGATCAACTGAGGCAAACTATCAGGAATTTTCAACCGTGCAAAACGGACATCCTTACTGCTTTTCCGCACAGAGACCGCGAAGTTTAAACTGAGGTTGGAGATGTGTGGAAACGGGTGACCAGGATCGAACGCCATCGGCGTCAGGATCGGGAAGATTTTCTGCAGGAAATACTGCCGCATGTCTTCGCGTTGCTCGGTGGACAGTTCGTTGTAATCGACGATGATAACTCCGGCTTCATCAAGCCCGGGCATCAACGATTGGGTGAGAATGTTCTGTGCTTCGGCGATAAATCTGTTTACTTCGCCTTCGATTGCATCCAGCTGTTCCAGTGGAGTCATTCCATCCGGACCAGTGGTGAGGCTGCCGGCTTCCAGCTGGCGCTTCAATCCGGCCACTCGCACCATGAAAAATTCATCCATGTTGGAGCCGCAAATCGACAAGAATTTAAATCGTTCGAGCAGCGGATTGCGCGAGTCTTGCGCTTCTTCCAGAACACGCCACTGGAAAGACAAAAGGCTGAGCTCGCGATTGACAAATAATCGCGTGTCATTCATGGATTTAATGTTGGAAAGGGTGACAGGTTCTATCTTCGGAAGGATGGATGTGGCTTCCGGGTCGTCTTCCCGATAATAGTCATCAATTTCGGCTTTCTTTGCGGCCTCTGTCTGGGCGGGCGCTGCTGGCTCTTTTGCAGTTCCTTTGGCCGCAGAACTGTCGGCAGGCTTCTCGGTTTCTTTGGCAACGGAAGTGTCCGCGGGCTTCTTAGGGTCCGGTTCGAAATTTTCCGCTGGGAGTTTTGATTCTTGACCTACCATGCCGTCCACGAGTGCAAGGTCGCTGACCTTCTGGGGTTCGCTCGCCGAATTCGTCTTCTGATCGAGACCCGTATTGTATTTCTTTCCCATTTTATCCGCTTTTTGTTGACCAAACTCGATAAATAACATTATCTATCGCGCGCCTTTCAGGGGAGCCCGCAATTCCATGCCACACCTGTCCCATCGCGCGATCCGCAGCTAGTCAGGCTTTATTACTGGTTCGATTATCGGTCGTTATTGCTGATAACCATTGGGCGCCGCTGTTGGAGCCGTTCTGTTGTTCATGATCGATTGAACGCCTTGCTTTAGCAAGCCACCCCACATTCCGCCTTTTTGATTTGGATCGGCATTGGGGTCACCAGGGATGGTGCCGCCGGTGGTGCCAAGACCAAATCCGCCGGTGTTATTGTTGCCGTTGTAATTCAGTGGTGAAACCGCGAATTGAAGCGCTTTAGGGTCTTGTGCCATCAGTCTGCCGGTCGTATCGATCTCGACGTAAACTGCTTGCCCTGTTCTCATATTGGTCATCATGTATTGTCCGGCTGGCAGGCTGCAATTGCCCGTCGGGACCAATCCGGCGGTCTGGCTGATAGCAGGAGCGCACAAATAAATGGCGCCTGACACGGCTGCGATAGCCAGAGATGTCAATGTGAGCTTTGGATATTTCATCTTGGAACTTCTCCTGATGTTCGAAAACAGTTTAATGCCGGAAACAACCAACCAGGTGCAGGACCGCGGCTTCAGGTATCACCAACCTGACAGCCAAAGACCAAACAACAAGCAAGGCTATTATTTTATGGCAGTCGCCGGTGTTTTGTCGGGCCAGCTGAGAACTTGTTAACTTCTCTTTGCATCAGCCTCAAGCGCGGCGCTAATAGTAACTTCGGTAAGAGTGGTGGCACAGAGGGAAATCCGATAACGTTTAGATAAATTCGACAACGCGCTTTAGAGCGTCGCCATTTCGATGTTATCGAAGTTACGCCTGTAGTACTTCATATAATCCACCTTGCGTTCAAGAGCATCAATTACGGCATGGGTGAAATTCACACCTTCGAACTTCTGCGCGCTTCCCAATCCACCTGGACTGAACACGTTTATCTCCATTATCTTTTTGCCGACGATATCGAGTCGCACAAAAAACATTCCATCTTGCACGAGCTTCGGTCTGACCATCTCCGCCAATTCCAGCATGTTATCAGTGACATCGGTTTGGGTCATGATTCCGCCGGTTTGATGCAAACTTCCGGCACCGACCTCTTCGGTGTGGTCACGACGAAATGCAGCGTATTTGTTTTTGTACTTCAAAGGTTGACCATTCATCAAGAATAGCCTGGTGTCGCCCTTTGCCGCGGCCGGCAAATACTCTTGCGCGATGATATAACCTTCTTCGCTGAGGGCGTCGATGATTTGATTGAGGTTAGAAAGTTCGTCTTTTCTGACCAGAAACACACCCTGACTGCTAGATGATTGCAGGGATTTCAAAACAATATTGCCACCTTCGTCTTTGGCGAATTGTTTGATCGCCGCTTTGTTGCGCGTGATAATTGTGCGCGGTCTAATCTCTTCCGGAAATAACTGGAAATACATTTTGTTGATTGCTTTTGCCAGACCGTTAGGATCGTTTAAAACAATCACGCCATGCCGCATGGCCACTCGACCGAAGTTGATACCAACGCTTTGCGCCCAGGCTCGTCCGCCGACATCCTCGGAAGGATCGCTGCGCAAGAGCAAAATGTCGAGGTCGTCGACGCAAATTTCCTCTGTCTTCGCTTTTGGACCCTGCAAGTCGGCTAAGTAAGAGGCCGCTGATTTGTACGATTTTTTCGGTGCGTGCTTGGCAAGCGCGATGATTCTGTCATCAGGAGCGTACTTAAACGAATCCGCGTTGATCACCCAGGCTTCGTGACCGCGGTTGATCGCGGAAATCGCCAGGCGGCTGTTGGTGAAGCCGACTTCTTGGGTCATGATGTCGTTGACAAAAAGCGCCATTCGCATTGGCTGGATTCCTCTTCTGATGTCCATATGGTATGCGCTAACTGCATTTTTTTTCAATGCGGCATATCAACTGGAATTGTTTTCATAGCAGAAAACCTATCGATCGAGTTGCCATTAGTGCCGGAGATTGTTCGGCTCATTCGTGTAAAACCTTATAAGATCAGCGCTTTCGTTTGAAACTTCGACATGCATTGTTTACAATCATCGCTCTTACTAAATTTGCTTCGATGAAGTAAGTCGAAGATACTGAGCGGACTGTACAAGTTTTATGCAGAGTATCGGGAAACGATCATCTGAAGTTGAGTCGAGGGTAACGAGCGAACCGCACGGCGACAGTTAGTCTGCAAGGGCTCGAAAGGTTTTTATGCGAGTTTTACCTGGAAAACCATATCCGCTAGGCGCGACCTGGGACGGCTTGGGCGTCAATTTCGCCATCTTCTCCGAAAACGCCAGTCGCGTGGAATTGTGCTTTTTCGATTCGCCCAACAGCCGAGTCGAATCGCATCGCGTGATCATGCCCGAATACACCAATCAGGTCTGGCATGTTTATCTAAAAGATGTGCAGCCAGGACAAGCGTATGGCTATCGTGTTTATGGTCCGTATAAACCGGCTCAAGGTCTGCGTTTCAACGCCAACAAAATTTTAGTCGATCCTTATGCCAAGTTAATTGCGCGACCGCTGGTCTGGCACGACAGTTTGTATGGATACACCCTCGGTCACAAGGATAGAGATCTTAGTTTTGATAAACGAGATAGTGCACCATATGCGCCACTATCGATGGTTGTCGACGATGCTTTTACCTGGGCGAATGATACCAGACCGAATACTCCCTGGCACAAAACAGTTATATACGAAGCGCACGTTAAAGGTTTAACGCGGCTGCATCCGGAAGTGAAACCGGAGCTGGCGGGCACCTACATGGGATTGGCTTCAGAACCGGTTATTCGCCATTTGAAATCACTTGGTGTAACGGCAATTGAATTGATGCCTATCCATCACCGAGTGGACGATCATCGATTGGTCAACGCTGGTTTGTCCAATTATTGGGGTTACAACACGCTTTCCTATTTTGCTCCGGACATTCGCTATGCTCGCCCGGAGAGCTCGCTTAACGCGGTGCAAGAATTCAAAATGATGGTGCGGACTCTGCACTCCGCCGGAATTGAAGTGATACTGGATGTGGTGTATAACCACACCGCTGAAGGAAGTGAGTTAGGACCGACGTTGTCGTTTCGCGGCATCGACAATACTTGCTATTATCGAACATTGCCTGATGATAAGCGCTATTACATGGACTACACAGGTTGCGGCAACACGCTCAACATGATCCATCCTCATGTTTTGCAGCTGATCATGGATAGTCTGCGTTATTGGGTCGAGGAAATGCACGTTGATGGTTTCCGTTTCGATCTGGCCAGCGCGTTGGCCCGTGAATTATTTGATGTAGACAAGCTGTCCGCCTTCTTCGACGTGATCCAACAAGATCCGGTTATCTCAAGAGTAAAGCTGATTGCCGAACCCTGGGATCTGGGAATGGGCGGCTACCAAGTCGGCAACTTTCCTGTCTTGTGGACCGAGTGGAACGGTAAATATCGCGACACCAGTCGGCGCTTCTGGCGCGGCGATGCAGGTGAACTGGGCGAGATGGCCACACGCTTGACCGGCAGCAGCGATCTGTATGAACACAGTGGACGAAGCCCGCACGCCAGCATCAACTTTACCACCGCCCATGATGGCTTTACGTTGCTCGATCTGGTGAGCTACAACTCGAAGCACAATCTGGCCAACCTCGAAAACAATCGCGACGGCGAAGACCATAACGCCAGTTGGAACTGCGGAGTGGAAGGACCGACCACCGATGAAGAGGTGATTGCGGTTCGATTGAGACAGCGGAAAAACATAATCGCTACGTTGATGTTATCGATCGGTGTTCCGATGATAAGCGGCGGTGACGAACTTGGCCGCACGCAAATGGGCAACAACAATGCCTATTGCCAGGACAGCGAGCTGAGTTGGACTGATTGGAATCTCAACGAGGAAGATCAAGAGTTTCTTCGTTTCGTTAGAACGATCGCCGCTATTCGCAAGTCGCAACCGGTATTGCAACGTCGCCGATTTTTCCGTGGACGAGTCGGTGGCCTCGGTGATGTTCGCGATCTGATTTGGGTTAATCAGGATGGCACGGAGATGACGCAAAAGGATTGGATGCAAACCGACAGGCGTTATCTTGGTGTCATATTTGACGGCAAAGAAATTGACGATTTTGATGAAGAAGGCAATTTGTTAGTTGGAAACAGCCTGATGATCATCTTCAATGCATTTTGGAAAGACATGGAGTTCCAATTGCCGCCGACTCCCGGTGAGTCATACATGCAGTCAAATCTGTTTAATAAACCTGACCTGGCTTGGAAGCTCTTGACTGAGACGTCTGGAAACCTGTCGCCAAGCTGTTGGGAGCTGGGATCGAAGTTTCCTCTACAAGCCCGCAGCATGGCTGTCTTCGAGCTTGGAGTCAAGGATGAAAATCTGCCGTTTAGTTACGAGTTGGTTTAAGAGATTCGGAACAGGAGAAACGTCGGGAAGGGTATTCTGCTACCATTCTTAAACTCGATTTACCTATCGACCCTGACGTCTGAGGATATTTGTTCCATGACTAAATCGCGCCGATTTTTGGCATTGTTGCTATCAGTGTTTGCCCTTTCAGCCAATACCTCCTTGCCTCTTGCGGCAGTGGCGGCTGAAACATCGGACACGTCAAGCACTGCCAACGTTGCTGCTCCGACTATCAAATTTGAAAAATACACACTGAAGAATGGACTCGACGTCATTCTCTCCGAAGATCATCGCTTGCCGATGGTTTCGGTCAACCTCTGGTATCACGTTGGACCCGCCAACGAGCGTCCCGGATTGACCGGCTTCGCCCACCTTTTCGAACACATGATGTTTGAAGGATCGAAAAACGTCGGACCGAAATCGCATTTCAAGTATCTTGAGTCAGCCGGTGCCAGCACCATTAACGGTACCACCGATTTTGACCGCACCAACTATTTTGAAACAGTTCCATCCAATCAATTGGAACTGGCTCTCTGGTTAGAGAGTGACCGCATGGGCTTCTTGCTCGGCACACTCGATCAGGAAAAACTGACCAACCAGCGCGATGTCGTTCGCAACGAGCGCCGTCAAAGTTTTGAAAACACACCTTACGGTCTTGTCGAAGAAGGCTTGTATCACGAATTGTTTCCGAAAGAGCATCCTTATTATGCGTCGGTAATCGGCTCGCACGCAGATATCGAAGCAGTGCAGCTCAAAGATGTTCGCGACTTCTTCAAACAGTACTATTCGCCGAACAATTGCAGCGTCGCAATCGTCGGTGATTTCAAAACCTCTGAAGCAAAAGAATTGGTCGAAAAATATTTCGGTTCAATTCCAAAAGGTCCGGATATTCCAAAAATCGTAGCGAATACGCCTGCGATCACTGCTCAGAAACGCGTCACTATCACCGACCAGATCGAGCTGCCCCGCTTGTATATGGGCTGGCTTACACCACCGATTTTTAAAGCCGGCGACGCAGAAGCCGATCTTGCCGCCCACATTCTGGGCAGAGGAAAATCCAGCAGACTATATAGAAAGTTGGTGTACGAAAAACAGATTGCTCAGGATGTTACCGCCGACAATTCTTCTTTAACTCTTGGTTCGATTTTTACGATTCAGGCTACTGCAAAAGCAGGCGTGAAGCTGGAAGAAATCGAAAAGGTAATCAATGAGGAATTGGCTGCTTTTAGAAAAGATGGTCCGACTGCCAAAGAACTCGATGGCGCAAAAAACTCTATTGTTTCGTCGATAATCCGCCAGCTCGAAAGTCTTGGTGGCTTCGGCGGTGTCGCCGATCGCTTGAACAAATACAACCACTTCCTCCAGGAACCCGGCTACTTGCCTCAAGATCTGGCGCGCTACGAAAATGCGACGCCGGATGCAGTAAAACAAGTCGTCGACAAATATTTGACCGAGACTAGCGATGCGATTGTCTACGGTATGCCTGGTAAGAAAGTTGTGGCCGATGTTCCGCGTTCGGAAAAGCACGCAGAAGAAGTGGTTGAAACTGCCGCAGTCTTCGATGAGCCCTGGCGCAAAACCGCACCAAAACCGGGTCCGCTGTCAAAGATCAGTCTGCCTGTTCCGAAGAGTTTCAAACTCGACAACGGCTTGACCGTTTATCTTGCCGAAAGACATGAACTACCAGTAGTGGCAATGAGTTTGGTCACCCTCAGTGGTGCCGAACAAAATCCTCTGGATAAGCCAGGTTTGTCCTCATTCACAGCCGACATGCTTGATGAAGGAACGACCACTCGACCGACTCTGAAAATCGCAGAGGAACTCGATCAGCTGGGCGCACGAGTGCACACGCATGGCAGTCTTGATGCTAACTTCGTCAGTTTGAACACACTGAAGAAAACGTTGACACCTGCACTGGACATCTTCTCCGATGTTTCGCTCAACCCAGCCTTCGACGCGAAGGAAATGGATCGCGTTCGCAACGAGCGTGTCACCTCGATTAAGCAAGACAAAGACAATCCGAGCGTCCTTGCTCGTCGCGCATTGCGTCGCACGCTATATGGAACGAAGCATCCTTATGGATTTGAAACCGACGGCACTGTCGATTCCAACCAGAAGTTCACGCCGAATGATTTGATGCAGTTCTTCAAGAGCAATTACACTCCTTCCAACTCAGCGCTCGCTATTGCAGGTGACGTGACGCAGGACGAAGCTCGTTCAATCGCCGAGAAATACTTCGGTAATTGGAAAGGCTCTTCAGTAAAAGCGGCAACAATGCCGGCCGATAGAGCGGTGAAACGGGCAGTGTTTATCGTCAATAAACCGGATGCTCCGCAAACAGTGGTTCGTTTAGCTGGTCTAGGAATCGCGCGTTCCAGCCCCGATTACGCTTCTGCTGAAATCGCCAACAATGGTCTTGGTGGAATGTTCTCCAGCCGTTTAAACATGAATCTCAGAGAGAAACATGGTTATACATATGGTGCCTTCTCGAGCTTCGACACTCGTCGCGGTATCGGTCCATTCGTTGCCGGAGCCAGTTTGAAAACCGATGTCACCGCACCTGGTGTCACCGAATTCTTCAAAGAAGTTGAAGGCATGTCGAGCAACCAGCTCTCTGCAGCGGAATTGAAGATGGCTAAAGACAACTGGGCGCTTTCGCTCCCGGGTATGTTCGAAACCTCTCCATCGGTAGCCGGAAGCATCGCGGGATTGTTCGTTTATGACCTTCCTCTGGACTACTACAAGAAGCTCCCGGAACAAATTGACGCGGTTACTCCTAAGCAAGTCGAAGAGGTTGCAGCCAAGTACTTCAAACCGGACCAGATGGTCGTTGTCACCGTAGGCGACAAAGCCAAAATCAGACCGGAGTTGGAAAAGTTGAATCTGGGTCCAATCATCGAACTCGATATCGATGGCAACCCGGTTGAGAGCGCCGCTTCGCTCGAACAACCAACCAACAAATAACGGACCGAATCTTCGGATGGATTAAAGTCCGGAAAGTGGTTCGAAATTGAACGCATTTGCAGTCTCCTGACCCTGGTCTCCTCTAGACTTGTGGTTGGGAGACTGCCTTGTATGTGCCTTTCGGGCTCTCTAGCGGGCGGGCTGGCAAACTTTTTAAATGATGCTATCATCAGAAAAGAGGGCATATTTTTGAATTCACCATATCAAACTAAAAAGCTTCGCTGGGGACACGTGCTGTTCTGGCTCTTCCTTATATGCGTCGGCATGAAGGTGGCAATCTTCGGTGCATTCATGATGCTGGGGCTGTTCCCGCACGAAGTCCTTCTCGCCTTTTTCACAAAGCTCTGGACCCTGGGTCCGACATTCCTTATAAATGGATTGATAGTCTCCACCGTCGGGTTCATCATGGTCGGTCTGTGCGTCTGGCAATTAATGAGAATGAGCGCCGCTTGCTACAAGCCTGAAGACATTTGGGAATAGCGCCAGGTTAATCATCGCTTTGAGGCACAGGCTCGTGTTTCTCTTCGAGCACGTTGGTGTTGAACATCCTTTGCGTCTTCAGGATGAACGGCAGGCACATCAGGAATGAAACTAAAGCCTGGATCAAGCATGCTTGCAAGAGGACGTCGTTATTCTCGAACGCTAGTTTGTCTTTATAAAACTGTGCCATGATCGCCAGGGTTGCAGCTGGCACCACGCATGGTGTCAGTGAAATCAACCACCTTGGCTGGTTGCTGAGCAAAACTCGGATGGCTAGAGCTTTGGCGACATCCTTGCTGCGCGTGTCCGCCATGGTTAGTTTTCGCAGGTTTTGCGCGACTAGAACCATGATCGCGAAGTAACCGGCGAGGGCCAGGAAGGCGTAACCAACTAATGTGATTCCGATTGAAAACAGAATAAAGAATATTGCTTCTTCAATCAATGTTCCAGTGAAGGAAACGTGTAGCACCGCGGGCAGTATCATGCTAACAGTTAATATTACGGAGGCCATCTGAGTCATCGAGTACAGCGTCGTACTGTAAGGAAAACGATGACGCGGCGCTGGTGGATTCGATTGTGGCTTTTGATCTTCGTTCAATGTTCAGCTCGTTTGAAGACAATATCATTCTAGCAGTACAAAGGAACCCCACAACACGCCCACGTTCCAATGTCACGTCGCAATCCTGTCCCGAAAAGTCGACGGATAGTGCTGACGCACTCCGATTCAGTCGACGGAACGTGTTGAGTTGATACGGAACGCCAGCCCCGGTTCAGAGCAAAATTTTAGAGCAGATGCATTCTCGACAGATAGCCAAGAATTCCAACTCCGATTGCCAGGCATGCCATCGAGAGCACGAAAAGCATTATCAACAGCCACTTCGGCGCTCGTCTAGTGCGCGTTCCTAGAGTTTCGGTAGTCTTTCCAAGCTGATCGTATTGCTCGAGAGATTCGACGGCCTCAAGCAATTCGTCCTTCATTTCCAGGGCCGTTTGATAGCGGTCGTTAGGATCCTTTGCCACGGCGCGGGCGATGATGTCTTCGAGCACTTGCGGGAAAAATTTTCTGGGCGCTGCGATGGCGAGCGTCGGAGGCGGCATGGTCACGTGCATGTGCATCGTTTGCATTGAGGTCTTGCCGAGGAATAGCGGATCGCCGGTCAGCATCTCGAATAGAATGCATCCCAGCGAATAAATATCGGTGCGTGGATCGAGGTCTAGTCCTTTGACTTGTTCCGGGCTCATATAAACCGGACTGCCGACGATTTGTCCGGCTTTTGTAATCGGTTTGCTGGAATGCCCGGCATTAGCTGGTTTCGCTAAACCAAAGTCGAGAATTTTGGTAACCGGAGTTCTTCTGTCGAAACCATCCACCATCACGTTTGCGGTTTTCAAATCGCGATGCACGATGTTGTTTGCGTGGATAGCAGACAAGCCGTCGCAGATCTGGAGAGCGATTGCGATGGCGTCAGTGGCCGACAAGGGACCGTTGTCTTGGACGATTTTGCGAAGCGTCGAACCGTTCACGAATTCCATTACCATGTATGGTCGTTCGTCAGGCGTCGTTCCGAAATTGAACATCTGGACACAGTTTTCGTGCTTCACCGAACAGGCGGCAAGAGCGCCGCGGTGAAATCTGCGCAACTCTTCGTCCGACATGATCTGCTCTGTGAGCACTTTCACGGCGACGGGGCGCTTCATCGTCTGGTCGTTAGCCTTGTAGACGGAGCAGGTGCCATGGTTCGCAAGGCACTTAATCAGCTCGTACCTTCCGGCAAGAGCGTGATCTGATTCGTTCTCATTTTTAGTAACGGAGGTAGACATGGTCATAGTCTTCGCTCAATGCGAATTCCCGCCAGAAATTAATCAGGAGGCGCTGTAGCAAAACTAGACAGAGAAACGGAAGGCAGGAACTAAGTTAGTAATTAGGCAAATGAAAAAGAATCTGTCCGCCAGCGCCACCCTGGAGTGTAGCCAGGAATTGTGGCTAATTGGTACCCTGCTTGACAATTGTTTTAATCTGGAGCTTCAGAAACCAAAAGCCAGTTGGTGTGGTTTTCTGTCACGGAATTTTCGTTTGCCAGTTTGATCAGTTTGCCGGTGCCTGGATCCCGCACCCAACTCTGACCCCAGGCGCCGAGGTCGGAGTAGACGCAGTCTTGAGCGCCGAGGGCAACAAGGTCATTGGCGAATTTTGCAAGAGTGATCGTGCCTTTGCTTTCCACGATGAACTCTTTGCCGCCTTTGAATGTTCCGACAGCCCTTCTCTGTGCGACGCCTTTGTCTTTAAACGCTGATGGTTTGCCGTTTCTCACGATCAGAAACTGTTGCACCAGTGCGCCACCATTAGAAGCTAGATCGTCGAGATAGGATTTCGACAGTAAGGCACCGCCATTGGTATCAACGATTTCAAATCTATTGTTTTGTACTTTGATCGTGCCACTAAGTTTTTTACTTACAGAACCATCCACGGTGCCATCGTGAACGAAGGCGCCGATTATCTTTTTGTTCAAACTCGTAAAGGCAATGGGGAGCGACATCAGCAGTTTTGTATCTGCACTATCCGGCTGCGTCTCGACCAGACGAACCGGGGCATTGTTGATCAAAACGAATGAGTATTTCTCTCCTGACTTAGTTGCGCGTGACTCGATTGTAAGCGGATTCTTCGCTTCTGCGCAGTTGATTGCGCCGCAAGTAAAAACCAGCGTAACCGCGAAGACTCGCTGCCAGTCACGAGAGTTTAGGTTTCGCATTCTGAGGTTTCCGTCACAAAATTCTCCATCACAAACGCAAACGGTTTCCATCGCATGAAAGAACCATTTGCTGATTTGTTCTGCTGAGCCTGTCTATTTAGTAGCCAGATTCTCAGCTATATCGCCGATGTAAGGCAGCTTGTACATCTCGCCGTTTTTAGATTTGAGGGCGAGCATGATGGTCAAGACGAACCACACGCCGCAAAATGCGAACCAGACAACGCCACTAATGAGGGTGAACATTCCGCCTATCACTGGAATGAAATTCAAGAAATTGATAATTTGCACCACCATCAGTGAGGCGGCGAAACCGGCTAGCACCATCAACGATTGGATGGCGTGGAAGCGGACGAACAGGCTCGCTTTCGGTTCTGTGATTAGCCAGAGGATACTTGCTGCCAACGGCAAAATTGGAATTGGAAGATAGCAAAGACATGCAGCCAAGCTGTAGTCCATGCCGAGAGTCTGCGTCTTACCGGAGACTTCGTATCTCTTTCTGTCTGGGAATTGATCGTTCATTTATATTAATTACCAAAAGTAATCGCTAACTCACGCTGATTCTACGGCAATTCGGCGAAAATTAGTCCAAAAATATTCAGTTGTCAGCATGTAATAATTGCTCGTGAAGCCTGAAACGGCGTGCATCGCGGCTCAGACCTACTTATAATGTGATTATGAAAAAACGAATTTTGACGCTGACATCTCTAACTCTGGCGCTGGTTTGTTCCATTGCATTGAGCCCGCAGGCTCTGGCTGGCGGTCTCCTGACTTCGCCTCCCGAGGACGAACCACCTGCTGTTGAGCAAAAGTCTGAGGAAAAACCTGCAGAAACGAAACCAGCTGTCGATGATGCTGCCGCAAAGAAAGCCGACGAAAAGGCCAAGAAAGCTGCCAAAAAGAAAAAAGAGAATTCTAGTTCAGCCGCTGCAACTGAGACCAGCCAGGATGGCGCCGGGAAAACTTCCGACGCCGCTAAAGGCGCCGATGCCACCAAAAATTTGAAAGCGGATGCCGACGCGAAAAAGGCTGAGAAGCAAAAGGCAGCGGCCGACGCTAAAGCAGCCAAGGAAAAAGCGGCTGCTGATAAAGCTGCAGCCAAGCAAGCAGCGAAAGACAAAACTGCGGCTGACAAAACTGCCAGCGACAAAGCTGCTGGCGATAAAGCCGCTACGGACAAGGGTTCCGACGATAGTAAAGATTCAAAAAAAGCCGACAAGTCTAAAGATAAAGACGGCGATAAAAAATCTGATGATGTGAAAAATGCGACTGAACCTGCCACCACTATTGATGGCGAGAAAAAAGCGAAGTCGACAGTTCCGCTGCCGACGCGGTTGGCGTCGTTTACAGCTGGAGCCATTTTCGGATATCCGGTAGCGATGGCGAAACGTACTGTTCACCAAACCAAAGCAGGCAATCGAGATTTCATTGGCGAATCGACCAATCCGATTAAATTACTTCCGGCTACGATTGTTAGCTTTCCATTTGGTTTCATCGGTGGTTTATTCGAGGGCATCGAATACACTGTGATGAACAGTTGGAAAGGCAGTGGCGAAGAGCCTTTCGGCAAAGAGTCATTTAGTCTTAAAGACGACTGATGCCGGCCATTTAAACTGAGACCGTCAATTAGACTGAGAGCGGTGATTTAAACTGTTGGACGAATATGTTCGGTCGTCACACGGATTGCTCTGTGGCGAGTCAGTTCATGCACGACGTGCGCGAGGACCGTTTCAATCCGAACGCAGCCGACAAGCCGTTCTTCGTCATCGACTACCGGTAAATTTTTCAATCCGTGTTCGCGCATTGTATTAACTGCGACTGCGGTGCTCTCGCCGATCTTAATCACGATGGGGTCGTGCCCCATAATGTGATGAACACGAATAACGTCATCCTGAGCCAGTTGCACAGTGGTTGCCGCTTCGATGGTGCGCAGCAGATCGCTTCTGGTGACGACGCCGACCACTCGTTCCGAAGCATCGACTACGCAACAAAAATCCAATCGATGTTGGCAGAACAGATCGAGAATTCCATCCAGGAAATCATCTGCCCGAAGCACGCCACCTGGAACTATCTCGGTGACGCGATCTAGCGGGAGCATGTCGAGAATTTTGCGCACATCCGGAAGATCTTTCCAGACATTACGACGTCGTTTTACGGCTTTTGCGACAGCGTCGCGAAGTGGTGACAAATTGGCGGACATCTCGGTGAACAAGCTGCGCCCCATAGTGACGACAAGCACATTGGTGCGGGCGCGAACAGAGGCGTTGCGCGATCGGCTGGTGACTAGGGCGGCCTCGCCGAAAAAGTCTCCGGGACCGAGCACTGCGACGATTTCTTCTGCGGATGCGTCCTGGTTCCAGGTCACCACTTCTACGTCGCCCTGTTCGATCACGTAGAATTCAGTTGCCGGATCGCCCTGTTTAAAAATGTAATCGCCCGCAGCATAAAAAGCGCGTGATACCGCCCGTGATGTGTCGGTTTTTACGTAAGCCAGACCGCGTGGAAAAACCAAATCGCAGGCCCATTCGATGCCGACCTTGAGCTGCTGCGCTCGCGAGGGCAACTTCAACAAGTAAATCGCGCGCCACATAAACCAGGCAGGAAACCCTGAGATCCGCATGCCGTTGACGTCAGCTACAGCGTTGTGTCCGCCGATGGCGCAAAGACTGCCTTGTGATATGTGGAAAAACGGTTTGGTCGGTTTGCCGTGAATTGAATTGACAATGTTGTTGGCGCATTGCACACCCTGTCGTTCTGCGAACTGGGCAACCGGCGGGCTGAGTTGAGCGCTGGCCGCATTCGGCACAGCGGCGCAATCTCCGATTGCCCACACGTTTCTAAAACCGGGAACGTTCATATCCGCGGTCGTGGTAATTCTTCCTCGAACGTGTTCTCCGGGTAATCGCGCAACCAGTGGATGCGGAGTGGTGCCTATTGTGCAGACGATCGTTCCGCAGGCGATGAATCCTCCGGAATCCAGCAGCACGCCTTCCTTGGAAGCCTGCATGGCGCGCCGTTCCAGATAGAATCTTACTCCCTTCTTTTCCATCTCGCGTTTTGCAAAATCGCGCAACGACGCATTCACTTCCGGCAAAATTTGCGCTTGTGAATGAACTAGATTGACTGTGATCATGTCAGCATTGATCGATTCAAAATAACGACTGGATTTGCGCACCAGATCGTTTATTTCTCCGGCTACCTCGACTCCGCTGAAGCCGCCTCCAATCACGGTAAAGGTCAAATACCATTCTCGTCGTTTTGGATCGTCGCAGACTTCGGCCTTCTCCATCATGTCGATGATATGCGATTGCAATTGCAACGCATCGCCAACAGTTTTTAAAGGAAACGCTTGCTCGTCCATCCCCGGAACGATTGCGAGATTGGCTCTATTACCGCATGCAATCACGAGGTGATCGAATTGCATTTTCTTTCGCGTGCTGTCGTAGGCCTCGTACTCAATGCAATTATTTTCCAGATCTATGTTCAAAACTTCTTCAGATCGGCACATTACTCCTTGAAGTAATTGCCTGAGCGGAGCGGCGACGTGTTTAATTTGAACCGCAGCAGAAGCCACTTCAGCGAGAAGCGGATGAAACACCATGTGATTTTCACGATTGAAAACAACGATGCGATATTGATCTTTCGGAAGCAATTTGCGAAGAGTTTTAGCGCACTTAACTCCAGCGAAACCGCCTCCAAGAATAATTATTGTCGCTTTCGACATGTGAGTCAGACCCCCATGCCACGTCTACTCGGCGTCCGGATTCTCCGTGCCGCCAAGTGAAGTGGTATTTTTCAGCTTTTCCGAGGTGTCCTGATCCTGCGGACTGGAAGGTCCATTGATGTCCGACAAGAACGTTTCTTCTTTCCATCGATCCGGATTTTTTGGATCTTTTTCAAACACTATGTTTTGAGGCAAACTTGGGTTGAAGAATTGTGCTCTTTTAATATCTTCGCGTGCCAGGATCGACTTGCCTTGTTTGTGCCAGAGGAAGGCCCGCGAGAGATAAAAATTCGCCTGGTTCGGATCGAGAAGAATGGCATCGTCAAGAGCTGCCATCGCCAGTCCATCGTTGCCGAGCTGCATTAATGCTTTGGCTTTGTGGTAGTACAAATCCGAATTCGTATTATCTTGTTTGATTGCATCGTTGAAATCAGAAAGCGCTTGTTTAGCGTTTTGCAATTTGAAGAATTCGCGACCGCGGTTGCGTTTCAAGTCGGTATTACTGGGGTCGTACTGCAATGCCTTGTCGTAATCCTTAACAGCGTCTTCTGGTCGAGAGATGCCACTATATGCGGTGCCGCGATGAATGTAGCCGACGTTGTATTCCGGTGCCAGTTCAATGGCGTAACTGTAGTCTTTCAGGGCATCTTCGTTCTTACCGAGAACTTTCATAATGTCACCCCGGCCTATCAAGGCATCGACATTTTTAGGGTCGTTTTGCAGAGCGGTTTTATAGTTCGTCAGTGCCAGATCGTTTTGACCTTGAGCCTGATAAGAATCTCCTAGACCGCGGAAAGCTTCAGCGTTTTTCGGATCTAATGAAAGTGCTTTTTGGAAATCTTCGATCGCTTGCGGATGTTGTCCGAGTTTCGACAAAGTAATTCCGCGGGATAAATATCCAGCCGGATTTTTCGGATCGTATTGAATCGCGGCGGTGAAATCTCCTTGCGCGAGTTTATAATTTTTCAGTTCGAAGAAGCACTGTCCACGCCGCATGAAGGCTCGTGCGTCGGTTGAGGCCATGCCCACCGACATATCAAAAGACTGAATCGCGTCTTTGTAATTTTTGTCTTTCATCTGCCTGACGCCCTGATCGTAATAAGATCCGGCGGTGTCATCGGCAAATCCTGGTTGGATGCCACTTAAAATCAGGAACGATCCGGCCAACGTGGCGCCGCTAATAATTCCTCTGGTCCAGTTTTTTGCAAACTTGGAAAACATCAATTGCATCCCCCTCGGTTTTTTGCATGGCAAAATGAAAACAGCCGTCACCCAATTAAAGGGCAGCTAAATATTAGCTGCCCCCATTTTGATTCCGTCAATCAGTCGGTCGTTAATCGGCACGAGACTGTTAACTCCGCCGTGCGCTGAGAATAGTCTGCAACCGGGATTGTCACTGGCTCTGCGTGCCAGATTCGTTCGCAGTATTCTCGAATGGAACGGTCTGACGAGAAGTAACCCATGCGAGCCACGTTTAAAATCGACATTTTTGTCCACCTGGCGTGATCCTGGTATGTCTTTCCGAGTTCTTTCTGACAATCAATATATGCTTGATAATCAGCCAACAAGAAAAAGTCGTCGCGTGTTAACAATGAATCGACGATTGGTTTGAACAAATCGCGTTCGCCGCGTGACCACATTCCGGAGGTCAGTTGGTCGAGCACCATCTTCAAGTCGGCGTTGTTTTCGTAGTACGAACGCGGGTTGTATCCTGACACTTTGAGAGCGTCTACTTCACCTTCGTCCAAGCCGAAAAGGAAGAAGTTTTCCGCGCCCACTTCTTGTCTGATTTCGATGTTGGCACCGTCCATGGTGCCGATCGTCAGCGATCCGTTCATCGAGAACTTCATGTTGCCGGTGCCGGATGCTTCCTTTCCTGCCGTGGAGATCTGCTCGGAGACGTCTGCTGCAGGATAGATTTTCTGAGCTAACGAAACATTGAAATCCGGGAGGAAAACAACTTTCAGCAAATCTTTGACGTCAGGATCGTTGTTGACCACTTCGGCGACTGAGTTGATCAGTTTAATAATCAGCTTAGCGATGAAGTAACCAGGTGCGGCTTTTCCGCCGAAGATGAAGGTGCGAGGCGGGAAGTTGGTCGGCTTATTGTTCTTCAAATAATTGTAGAGACTGATGATATGAAGAACGTTGAGATGCTGGCGTTTGTACTCGTGAATACGCTTAACTTGAATGTCAAAAATGCTCAATGGATCGACCAGAATTCCGGTTGATGTCCTGATTGTTTTTGACAGCCGCTCTTTCTGTGTGCGTTTGATCAGGCGCCACTGATCGTGCGCGTTAGTATCATCGGCGATGCTTTCCAGATTGCGCAATTCGTTGAGGTCTTTCAACCAGTGATTGTTGCCGTTGGTCTTGGTGATGAAATCAGATAGTTCCGGATTGCTCAGGGCAAGCCATCTTCTGGGTGTGACACCGTTGGTGACGTTAGTGAATTTTTCCGGAGTCAGATCGTAGAAATCACGAAGCACGCGACTTTGTAGAAGTTCGGTGTGCAGCTTTGCTACGCCGTTGATGCTGGAACTGCCGACACAAGCCAGGTTGGCCATGCGGATGTAGCGCTCGCCGTAATCATCAATCAATGAGATGCGTTTGAGCAATTCATCATCGTTTGGTCTTTGCAGACGAACTGATTCGAGGAATTGTCTGTTGATTTCATAGATGATCTCGAGGTGGCGCGGTAGCAGCCGCTCGAACAAGGACACCGGCCATTTTTCCAATGCTTCAGGAAGCAGAGTGTGGTTTGTATACGCAAACGTTTTTGTCGTAACGCCCCAGGCAACGTCCCATTCGACATCTTCTTCGTCCACTAGAAGGCGCATCAGCTCTGCGATTGCGATGGACGGGTGGGTGTCGTTCAATTGAATAACGAATTTTTCGTGCAGTGTTTCCGGAGACAAGCCTGCGTTCTTGTGCAGTTTGATTATCGTCTGCAGGCTGCAGGAAACGAAGAAGTACTGCTGTTCTAACCGCAGCTGTCTGCCTTGTGAAACATTGTCGTTTGGATATAGAACTTTGGAAATATTTTCCGACGACATCTTGTCGCCGACTGCGCCCAGATAATCTCCCATATTGAAGATCTGGAAGTCGAACGATCGCGGAGCCTCTGCTTTCCAGAGCCGAAGAGTATTAGTCGTTTCGGTTTCGTATCCAGGAATCGGCGTGTCGTAAGGAATTCCCATTACTTCTCGCTGAGCATCCCAACGCACGCGATAACGACCTTTATCGTCGTCGTAGCTTGTAGTTTTGCCGCCGAATTTGACGATCATTGATTCGTCTGGTTTTGCCAGTTCCCATGGGTTGCCGTTGTGCAACCAACGATCGGCGACTTCTACTTGCCATCCGTCACGGATGATTTGATCGAAGATGCCGAATTCATAGCGGATTCCGAAGCCGATCGATGGAATGCTTTCGGTTGCCATCGAGTCGAGATAGCATGCTGCAAGTCGGCCCAGGCCGCCGTTGCCGAGACCTGGTTCCTCTTCATGATCGATCAGATCTTCAAAATCAAGTCCGGATTCTTCGCATGCCGTGCGCATCTTCTCAGTCAAATCGAGATTGAGCATGTTGTTGGCAACGTGCGGTCCGAGAAGAAATTCGGCTGACATGTAGCAGACGACGCGGGATTTCTGTTCCAAATAACTTTCTAAAGTGTTGATCCAGCGGTGCAAAAGCCGGTCTCTGACGGTCAATGAGAGCGCCAGATAATAGTCGTTGCGACTGGCGATCGCGGGAAACTTGCCAAGTCCATAATAGAGATTGTCCGCCAGCGCTCGGCGCAGAGTGGGGATGCTGCGACCGGTTCGGTCGTCCTCTATTTCCACGTTGACCGTGCCGGTGCTTTCTTTCTGCCCCATGACAAACCCTCGTTCCTGAATGATTTCCAGACAGGATTATATTCTTTAGAGCCGCCATTTATATGAATCGAAAGAACGCCAAGAGTGTTTTGTAGCCAGATGATTACACAATCTTTCCGCAGGCGCGACGATTGCCAGTAATAACAAAATTGTAAAGATGAAAGCTTAATGACGTTCAAGCCTGCTACTCTTTGTCGCACGAAGGCGAGTCGATGTTCGAACGCCAATAGAGACCTGTGCAGTACCGATTACATGATTGAGGAGGTTCCAATGAGAGCCAGCAAGCGCGTTGGGGCATTAGTTACGATTATTTCCGCCACTTGTCTATTAGTGTCCGCGCCGGCATCATATGCCCAACCGAATTGGACACAAGTTCCGAATTACATTGATGTACCAGGGCGAATGACCACAGTCGAGAAGTCGATATTCGAGGCGCTCGCCGCTGGTCGACTGACACAACCGCTGGCACAAAGGTTTACCAATGATCTTAAACAGATAAGAGATCAAGACACCGCCTTCCGCGCCGACGGCAAACTGAGCATGTTCGAGCGTGTGCGCATCGTCATGGATCTGGACAAACTCAATCAAGATATTCAAAACAGTCTGACTGACCGGAAAGTAGCACTGACTGATGTGAACGGTCGCGAGCAAGATATTGACCGAGCAATTCAAGAAGCGCTGTTGAGCGGTCGCTTGACTGATCTGGAAGCGCTCGGATTCAAGAGAACATTGCGCGATATCGAAGGCAAAGAACGAAATCTACGAGCTGATGGTGTGCTGTCTTCCGAAGATTTATTCGCTTTGTCCACCGACCTTGATCTTCTCACTTCCAACATCGAGCACAGTCTGAGAACGCGGGTGGTGGCTGATCCTGGGATCGAAACCAAGAAGCAGCAGATCAAACAAAAACTCGATGCTTTAATCTCGGGCGGACAGATCAATGCCGGACAGGCTGAACTGATCATTGCTGATCTAAACCAAATCAGCGCTAAAGAAGCAACGTTTAAAGCTTCCAACAATATGTTGGACAACGATGAGAAACTGGCACTGTCACTCGAGTTTGAACGAGTGCTCAATCAGATCGAAAAATTGCAACCATCGACTAATCCGTTCATTGTCAAAGGTGTCAACGAGCAACAACTCGAGATCAGCAAAGCGATCAACGATGCAAAACAAGCCGGCAAATTGAGCATTCAAGACGCGGCGGAATTGACTCAAGAGTACGATCGGATTCAAGCGGTCGAGGCGATGTTTCGCGCTGATCAACGGCTTTCCAATAGCGAAGTCACGACGCTGTCGCGTGATCTGGATGCACTCAATAAACGCATAATTGAGGTGTCCGGACATGTGCAACTGCCAAGTCTGCAAGATCGCAAACTGGCTTTGAAAAAGAAAATCGTCGATGCTCAGGCGGCAGGACGAATCAAGCCTGCGACTCTCGCCAACGATTTCCTCAACGAATTGGAACGTCTGGAATCTAAAGAACAATTTTATAGAGGTGATGGCAGTCTCAATGACACCGAAACACTGGTTGTGACCAGTGATCTCGATGCGCTCTCTACTAAGGTAGAAAGCTCGATTGCCGCTCTTCCAAATGTAGGCGGTCAAAAGAATCGTATTCAAAAGCGTCTTAACGACGCTCTCGCGTCCGGTCGACTCGACCCACTGAAGGCCGATGAACTGCGGCAGGATCTGCAACGCATCGCATTTCTCAATGATACCTTCCGTGGTGGCGATGGCGTACTTGATGATCGCGAAGTGGTGGCACTCAATAAAGAATATACAAACTTGGCCGGCAAGCTTGATAGATCGCTGCCTGCGCTTCCGGACATCGACGCTTTGCAGACTCAACTCGAGTCGGAAATTTCAAACGCTCGATCGAAAGCAAAACCGAAAGACCTCGCTACTCTTCAACGTGAATTCGACCGAATCAACAGTATCGAAGCCAGTTTTAGAGACTCAGATCAAGCTCTATCCGAGTGGGAAACGTTAGCATTGAAACGTGACCTAGATCGCCTGGCTGAAGACATCACTAGAATAACTTCCGTTGACGAAGGCGGAGTTACAACGGTTGTCGATCTAGCCGGCTCTGCCCCTGATGTGAAGGGTCACTGGGCACAAGATTACATCGCTGTTTTGCAACAGCGTGGTACCATCGGCGGTTTTCCTGATGGAACGTTTAAACCGGATCAGGGCATCACTCGATCACAGTTCGCCGCTATCGCGGTCAAAGCTCTGGGCTTACCTGCCGGCGGAAGAGAGGTTGAGTTCAAAGACTTGCCTAAAACGCACTGGGCTTACAAAGCGATTTGCTCCGCCAGCGATGCCGGCCTGGTTGGCGGTTTTCCGGATGGATCGTTCCGTCCTGAAGATAAGCTCACTCGGGCACAAGCTCTCGTGATTCTTGCCAAGGCGCTAGGTACCGGTTCTTCAGATGCTGGTTCGCTCGGTAAATATAGAGATGGATCCGGAGTTGCTGCATGGGCCGCTCCGAGCGTAGCTAAGGCTGCCGCGGCCGGAATCATCGTCAACCACCCGGACCCATATGAAATCAGACCTTCGGATCTGGCGACGAGAGCCGAAGTAGCGGCGCTGACGTTCCAAACCATGGCGAAACTGGGGCAGAAGATGCCGCCGATTCGAATCGGCCTTGAAGCATCCAGTAACTCTGGTAATTAGACTAATAAGCTGACGTGGTTTGCGCTGATGCGGGCTCGTCCAGCAAGCCTAAATTCCGCAAGGTTGAACCTCCTGAGCGTGGATTGAACCTTGCGGTTTTCCCTTGGGCTGAAAGAAACGACCGTTTTGCCTGCAAGAAAAGTAGATTCTGCTCTACACTTTTGGCGAATTTAAACATTTAATCATCGGCAAAATGCTGACTGGTTCAATACTATCCTTGAAGAAAGCAAGAACGATTCGAGTAAGGTACTTCCATTCGCCCTGACCTCTTGTTAGTCTGAGGAAGTGGCCTAACCCGCGCCCATACTCGCCTTTAAGTTGAACCTGCAAATGAACGATGTAACAATAGCCGAAAAAGACTTTGGAATGCTCTGGTCAATCCTGTGCATCGTTATAACGATTGCAATCGGATGCGGGGTCGTTGTGTACATCGAAGGGCACTCAGCTATCGACTATAAACTCGAAACTGGTCTCCAGGAATTTGAACAAAAATTCTCTGCCGCAGCTATCGGAATAGAGAAAGCTCAACCAGTCGCTTCGGTCAAGGCTGAGATTCCATCGAACTACACGATAGTTTTGCAATAGATTCGGTCACCAAGGCTTAAACTAACTTTCAAGCGCAGCTGCAGTTCATTAGAATGCAGCTGAGTTTCGCTTTTGGAACGGAACTCCTTAAGTTCGTTTGGAACGTCCTTAGTTCGTTTAGATCGCCCTGAGTCGGTTGAATCGCCGTGATTGAACGCCGTCTTAGTAAACCCCGGGCATCAGCGGCAATGTTAGTTGTCTAGGTGCTTTTATGCGCCCTTCCTTGCCCGCGGCTACCGGTTTAAAAGTATCCTTGCGGATTTTTTTGAACAGCAATTTTCCTTTGGCAGGACCGCAGCGCTTGCAGTACATCCCGCTCAGCATCTCGGGTTTGCGATGGCGGCTGAATAGAGTAAAACAAGCAGCACAACGCGCTTGCCATGCGCCTTGCGGAAGAAGCGCGGTGTTGTCGCAAGCTTTCGGATGGCATCCTATTTGAACGCACATCGCTTTCCAAACTTCATCGTGACCGTGTTCCACACCGACAAGCGCGTGGGCAATCTCGTGCAAGATCGTGTCCCGAACGTGCGCTTCGTCGTTTTTGAAAACATAGGCGTACGAAAGCTCAATGCGTTTCGTACCTGCCTTGCAAATGCCGAGCATGCGCTTACTTTTATTGAACTTGAAAGACCAGCCGGCCAAGCCAAAACTGTCGATCAAGTCAACGGCAATCTGTTCGGCAAGTTCAGTTTGCATGTCGAGATGCCTTCGTGGTGCCTGTGGAAAAAATCTTTGCGCAAAACCATTATCGCCGCAAATGACCTTCTGAAATTATAGTGCAAAGCGGAAAACTGGCAAGCAGACTCACTTCTGGACTTCTCTTGCATATTTTATGAATATACGATCGTCTCGGAAATTTATTTAAGTACCTTCAATTCTTGACTAGCGTTATTCTAAGTGCCGTAGCGGTTTCTTGATGCTGGAAAGCAAGCGAGGCAAAATGTCTGGAACAGACTTGGCGCGCAGAATTCTCCGTAATTTTACTCATGGAGGAAGCGAAAGTTCCGGTGTGAGGAAAGACTACGTCGAGCATTTGACCAACAAGTCTATTGCCTTCCTTCGCAGTTACGAACGGGGTTTCGGCCTGTTGAGCGAGGATGATGTCGTCCGTGATGCCACACTGCGTTTGGTGGAAAAAACGTTCAATCTGTTGGAACCATATGTAGTGCACTTTAATAGTTCCGTCGGCGCAAGCGCGCTTTTAATTGCCTCGACTTCGCCGGATGAAATCATCGAAACAGTCGAGGGCGAGTGGCCTTTTCGTCCATCGCAGGATGTTTCGTTTTACCGCGCTAGATTTTCCACGCACAAGTTGAGTTTGATCATCAGAGGTTCCGAAGATCGAGTCGACTTCTTTATTTTGCCAGTTGATCAAGTGATGAGCTTGAGCAAAACCGAAGACGATTTCGGTGCACTGATGTCTTTCAATAGTGTCGTCGAAGACAATAAGGTCAGCTGGATCGTAGAGGGCAAGCCGCTCACCGACGAAAGGTTCGAGCGTTATTGTTTGCTGACGTTTGATTATTTCATCAAACAATCGCAAGATGAGCTGGTCCGCGCCTCCTGAGTCGGCTCTGTCAGCCACGGCTGAACCGCTATCATACGAAGCCGCGCGACTTTTCCATTCTGATCCAACAATCTTGCTGTGCTCAACAATCTTGCTCGCAGTGCAAATAATTTTCGTGTGAGTTCGCAAAGTCCACGACTTTGATTTGTTTGGTTTAAACCAAAATTTGAAAGCTAAACGGTTTGACGTCACGCAAAACCTTCTCGCGTCGAGGTTTTGGGCTTTCTTTCGTTTTGTGGCAGATAACACGTTTCCCTGCCAAAATGAGATCAAAACACAACCATACCGGATCTCATAATAAATAGAGATTAGGTTTGATCTGCCCTCGGTATAAAAATAAAGGGACTCCAGTTCCACGAGTGTATGGCTTCTCCTGTGAAGGGGTGTTCGAATGACCCGGTTTGCTTTGTTCATGTGCACTGCAGTTGCCTTGACTTTGACTGTTTCCACTGCTTCAATCGCAGCGGATAAAGCTCCGATTGCTCCAGACGCAGCCGATCGCGTGCTTGTAGTCATGGTTTTCGACGGCGGCTGCCATTTGTGGTGCGACGAAGTGCGTCCAATTATCAGTGGTGTCACGAAGCAGTATGGCGACAAAGTCGTGCTCAGGGAGCTGGATGTACAAAAATCGGCACTGCCGGATTCGCTTGATAAAGCGAAGGGGCTCGGTGTCAAATCATTCGTAGAAGGCGCGATGTCGCTGGTTCCGACGATTGGTGTGTTCACGCAGGATCGCAAATTGATTCGCTCCATTCCTGGCGTCGGTAAGGGCGACACTTACAAGAAATACATCGAAAGGGCTCTGAAAGCTGGGTAATTTGAATGGTGCGTTTAAGCCAGAGACTTTTATCTGGATACGAGACATATTCCAAAATCGCCGCATGTGTAGTTATCGCTTTCGGGTTGCTTGTGCTGGTCGGCTGGGCAACAAACAACCAGCAGCTGATGGATTTGTGCCCGCAGTTGGGTGATGATTCCGCTCTGCCTTTCGTCGGACGAGTGCAATCAAGCGCCGCGATAACGTTGATTATGGTCAGCATTTCGTTGTTGCTGCTCTCTTTCAGAAAGCACAGTGTGGTGGCATTCGTCATCGGTGAAGCTGTCGCAATCATCGCTTTCATCGGCTCGGCAACTGCTGCTTACTGTATGAAAAACGGCGAAGATTTTGAACCGATCAGACTTTACGCTCCGGACCAGGCGTCTCTGGGCATCACTTATCCAACACCAATGTCGGTGGAGGATGGTATCACTCTGGCAATGCTCAGTCTTGCCGTCGCCGCGATTCCTTATGCCAAGCCAGCCAGAGCACCGATCGGGCAAGTGCTTGCCGTCGGGTCTATATTGATACCACTTCTGATTATTCTGGGAGCGTCGACGAAAGTCACGCAGCTTTGCGCATTAGGCGGCTGTTTCAGGATGTCGACCGGCTTTTCAGTGCTGGCATTAATTCTCAGTTCTGCAATTTTCTTGAGCAGACCGGATGTTGGTCTGGCGGCAACTTATTCGAGTGCCTCTACCGGCAGTGCGCTGCTTCGCAGAGCAACATTGTTCTTCTACATCGTGCCCGCCCTGCTAATGGCGCGCACCATGCTGGTTCATTCGCCGGCTATGGTTGAGGAAGGATTCGGTTGGGTTCTATTTGTCTTCTCGTTTTTGGTTGTCCTGGGAATTTTTATCGCCAACAGTGTTCAAGTATTCAATCGTGTTGAAACTGAACTAACCGGCAAATTGGCCTACATGAAGGACGAATTGGAGCGTACCAGTTCACCTGCTAACAGCACGCCGGTTGGTCAAGTCGAGATGTCCGGGGTCGCGCACTTCGTGGTCAAATATAAACGCGTTTGTTTAATGTGCACCAATGAATATGACGACCTTACCGAAACCTGTCCGCTTGACTCCACGCCGTTAAGTCGAATCATTGATGAATCGCTTATAGGCACCGTATTTGCCGAAAAGTACAATGTGATTTCACGTCTTGGTTCCGGAGGAATGAGCACCGTATATAGAGCCAAGCATAAATTCTTTGAAAAAGAAGTTGCCATCAAAGTTCTAAAAGGAAACGCCGGCGAATCAAGTGATAGCTTAAAACGATTTCAACGTGAGGCGCGGGCCACCTCCTCTATTTCTCACCCTGGCATTGTTGGAGTCAGTGACTTCGGTTTGACTCCTGACGGTCGCGCCTTTTTAGTTATGGACTACCTTGACGGCGAGAGTTTGTCGCACTTCCTCGATCGGGTTGGGCGATTGACTGTGTCGGACATGATCGACATCGCCAGTCAGCTCTGCGACGCGCTTGCGGTGGCGCATGGCGGTGGTATCGTGCACCGAGATTTGAAGCCGAGTAACATCATGCTGGTGCGTGGTGAAGAGGGTGAAACGATAGTTAAAATTGTCGATTTCGGTCTTGCCAAAATTCTGGATGAAGATCATCAGGCGTCGCTGAAAATCACGCAAACCGGTGACTGCTTCGGAAGTCCTCTATACATGAGCCCTGAACAGTGTATGGGCAAGAAGGTCGATCATCGTTGCGACATTTATGCGCTTGGTTGCATTCTGTTCGAATGTCTAACTGGTAATCCGCCGATTGTTGGCAACAACGCTGCCGACACGATTACAAAGCATGTTCAGGAGCGACCGGCGGCCTTCCCTGAGGGCATGAGTGTCCCTAAAGAAATAAAGTTGATAATCTACTAGTCGTTGCACAAAGAAGCGATGTGGCGTCCGCAGACTGTGATGGAAATTAAAGACGCGTTAGCCGGATCGTTGCGAAACCTTTAGGTTGCCGCGCACCCTGGTCTCAGCTGTCGACTCGTGGAATTTTAAACCAGAACGTACTGCCCTGGTCGGGATTTGATGTGACACCGATGGTGCCACCATGCTGTTCCACGATTGTTTTAGATATCGGCAAGCCCAGCCCTGTACCACCTTTGTCTGTTTGGTCGGTGCTATCGACTTGTTGAAACGGTTGAAAAATTTGTTCAAGCTTGTCGGCCGGCACACCTCGCCCGCGATCGATCACTTGAATCTCAACGTTTTTCTCGTCTTTGAGAACCTGCACTGTGACTGTTTCTCCCTTCGGAGAAAATTTGATTGCATTGGAAAGAAAATTGATTATCACCTGGACTATACGATCCTTGTCGGCGGTCAAAACCGATTTTGGATCTTTGATTTCCAATTTGATTCCATGTCGCTCTGCCATGTCCTTGACGCTTCCGGTGGCAACCGCGATCAACTCGCTTGTTGTCGTAGATTCCAGATTCAAGTCGAAATGCGCGCCTTCCATTGTTTCAATGCTGAGCAAATCGTCGATTAACCGAACCACTCGGTCGGTATCCACAACCGCGAGGTTCACCCGTGACTCCGCCTTTAGTGTCAGATCCCCGAGCACGCCTTGCGAGAGATTGTGCAGAGTGTATTGCACTCGTCGCAGAGGTGAACTTAATTCGTCTCTGACCAGTGACACCAGATGTTTTCTTTGCCGGTCTACTTTAACGAGATCTGTTGCAGTGGCGTGAAATACTTCGTCGATGTGAGACAGCTCGTCGTCTCCGCCGATAGGTGGAGCCAGCGGTTGTCGCTCCTGGAGGCGTTCTGTGTTTGCCACCACCACCGATAATCGTGACGTAAAGGTCTTGGCGAAATAAATCATCATAGCGAATGTGAGCAAGACGTTTAAACCAACACCCCAGATTATTAGTTGTCGCAAATAGTTCTTGTACAATTTCTCGCGCGTTTGAACTTGAGACTGCATCAGTTGTTCCATGGCGAGCAGTTTGTCGATGTTAGCAAACGCGCTTGTCATTCTGGAATAGACGCGCTCCGATTTCGCTGTCGTGCCTGCGATATCTTGCAGCACCACATTCGCTTCCAAATCTCCGGAGAAAACTCTCCGCAGGCGGTGAAATGTTTCCTCGACACTGGCTTCGATGCCTTTGCAAACTTCTAGGCGCTGGGGAGAACTTGCACACTGCCGTTTTAGCTCAACCATCAGATCGCTTACAATGCGGCTGTCTTCGTCAAAGCGAACGTCGAGCATCGGAACCTTTTGAGCGTTGTATACGAGTGATACCAACTGCGCTTCGATAATTCTTGCGACGATCGTGGTGGCAGTCGCGACGATCTTTTTCGATTCAATTCTGCGCTCGATGTCAGTTTGCGCCATCACCAGAAAGTAAACCAGCAAGCCCATGAAGACGAGTTCCAGCACCAGCGGTAACACCACAACCACCAGGCTCTTTCTCATCAGTTTGGACTTTACTTGCATCATTGCGGCACCTTCCTGATTGGAAGCTTGACCGAGAAACAAGTATGTTCGCCCTCGGAGTGGACGGTTAATGTGCCGGCATGAGCGGTGACAATAGCCTGGCTGAGCGCGAGGAAGAGTATACGACCTTTGTCTTCTTCGCTTGAATCATCTTCGTCATTCTCTCGATTTCTATCGAAATAGTTAGACGCCCGCACCGCCGATAGTGCCGGACCTTGGTCGCATATTCTAATCTCGAAATTCGACGCTCCATCTGAACTTCCTGTTATCGTCAGCGCACTATCCGAAGGTGCTCGCGTGATACTGGTTTCGATCAAGATGTAGAGCGCATGCAAAAGCTTTTCCCAATCGCCTGCAGTTATGATTTCATCAACGGTGCATTGAATTTCCAGGTTCTTAGATTCGGCAATTTCTGCGAATTCATCCAGCGCGTCGTCGATCATCTCTGCCATGTCAAGCTCTTCGCGCTTCATTACCTGGCTGCCGGCTTCAAGCCGTTCCAGTAGCAAGAGGTTATTAATCAGTGCGATCAGATGTTTCAAACTCGCTTGTGCTTTCTTGATTTCAACCAGAGATTTTTCGGAAAACGGGCCAAGAGCGCCGGCTTCAGCCAGTGTCAATGTGCCTTGCACAGAGGTGAGCGGAGTCCGCAATTCGTGACTCACCACTCCAACCAATTGTTCTTTGAACTTTTCAAAATCCAGAATTTCGCTGGCTGTTTTGTGCAGCGCATGATCGAGATCAGCTATCTCATCGGTTCCGCGCAATGGCGGATTGAGAGGCATGCGCGCGCCCAGTTTCAGCGTGTTAGTGAGAACGTTGTCCATCCGTTGCGAGATATACCTGGCGAAAAAATTGACCAGGAAAACGGTTATGCTTATGTGAACTGCCAGCCCGAAGAAAATTAGAATCTGCAGACGCACAATCGATTGCTGGCGTAAACGCGGTTCAACTGTTTGAACTTTTTGCTCTTTGTCAAGAATAACTCTTGGTGCGCCGTCCGGACGCATCATCATAAACTGCTGCGCTTGAAACAATGCCGGCATTGCAAAAAACGCACTCATGCGATTCTGCGGACCCATAGCAAACGCTTTGTCCTGCTGTTCGATATAGCGGTTTGCTGATTGGTTCAGTCGCTCTACTGCTTCTGCTTCGGCTGGATCATTGGCGCAAAGTTTGACCAGCTTTCCATACACTTTTCGCAATCGGATTCGAGATTTCTCATTGCGGTCTTTGAACTCCTGGCGTCGCGTGACGTTGAACAAAACCGACGACGTGGTCGAATCAGAGAGCTCTTTGATCATGGTTTCAACGCAGACAATTTTGTCCTGCGATTGAATCTCTGCTGTGATGTGCTTGCTGGATTCATCGAGCAAATTGATCAAGACGAACACGAAGAACAGCTCGAAGACGAGCGGAATCGAGATTATGATGAGACCTTTGTGCAGAATGCTCAGTCTCGAATGTTTGCTTGTGGCTCGGTAAGTCATCGTTTCTTAAGCGAAGCCGCATTGCCTCAAGGCAGCGGTTACTTATCTGATGCCCGGATTTCATATATTTGATTGCGTTTGGATGCCGAACTCGTTTTAGTTCGAACAATCAGTCAATTTATCGGAAGCTCAACGTCGCGACGGACGCACCTGAGATGGATCAGGCTTGGGCTGAGGACCCGGTTGGGTACCTGGTTTTTCTACTCTTTCCAGTGTCAGTCCCGGGAAGTATTGTCCAATTTGTCTGTCGCTGAAACCAACGCTTCTGAGCTTGTCCGTAACGGATGGATCGCTGAGCAATTCTTTTCTCAGAGCCAGACCTTTGCGAACGCTCTCAATGCCTTCTTCAGGATTGGTCGGATCCATCGTCATCTCACGGACGCCGAGACTGACATGCAGAATGCCGTCAGCTAAGCCGATGCGACTGTAATTGGTGCGATCGAGTTCGACCGAATTCAAATCAGCCTGATCCGCAGCGGACAACGGACCGCCTTTCGCGCGTGCGATAATCTCAGCTCTCTGCGCATCCAGTGAGGCGACCATGAGTTGGACGTCTGCTGGATTTACCTTTTGGGAATTCTCGATTGCTGTTTTGTATGCTGTTTGAACCTCGGCTTTTGAAGCATTCGCAGGAATGTTCATCACCGACTGGAGATTCAGTGCGTGTTGGTCGTACAGCCGATCGGCTGCTGCCTTGACGTTGGCAGGATCAAGTGCGTTTGGTGCCGCCGGTTGATCCGTTGGTGCCGCTGGCTGATCCTTCGGTGCGACTGGTTGATCTGGCGGTGCCACTGGTTGATCGTTTGGCTGAGCCGGCAGTTCTGGAACTTCCGGGAACCAAGATTTGAGCTTGTCTGCAGAAATTCCTGTGCTGTGAATTTTTCCGATTACAGAAGTGGACTGCGCGATTTCCTTGCGAAGATCGAGTCCTTTGCGGATATCTGCAATTCCCGATTCGGGAGTTTCAGGATTCAATTTTAGTTTGACGGCGCCACGAGAGACGTTCAAATAAGCTTCTGTTTGATCGATTTTGGTCACCAGCCTGGAGTCGGTTTCGATCTTAGCTAGCAAAACTTTTGGATCGTCGGCAGGATTGTGCTGACCGGCCAGCACTTCTGCTTTGTGCCGTTCGAGCGCTTGGGTAGCCAGTTTCACATCTTCAGGGCGCACTTCTTTTGCACTTGCGATCGCAGTTGCAAACGCGGCGTCGATCGTTTTTGGATCAGCATTTGGTTGCAGTGCTGCCAGTGGTGCCAGAATTTTCTTCTGCGCTGTTTGCAGATTTAGAAAAGCAGTTTGCTCTTCCTTAGTCATCTCCAGAGGTTTTGGCTTTTCTTTGACTTCAGGCTGAGCTTCCGGTTTTTGAACTTCGACCGGTTTCACTTCAGCTGGTTGAACATCAGTAGGCTTAACTGCAGGTTTTGCTTCAGCCGGTAACACTTCAGGTGCCTTCACAGGTGGTGCCACTGGTTTGACAACGTCGACTGGATTCGGTTTTCTCAAATTGTCGGACAAGAACTTGTTGAGGCTGTTTGCGCTTTGCTCTTCAGCGTTGGCGGGTTCGAATTTTTGAACCAGGCGTCCTTGAATTTTTCCAGCTTCGTCTTTGTATGGTTCGAGAACCAGGACGGCGGGCCATTGCTTCGGTTTGTATTGATCCTGGATGTCATCGCGAATCTCAGCGTTTACGTCGGTGAACACTGCATTTTCTTTCAGTTGGTCCGCCACTCTCTTATCAGGCCATGCCTTCTCGGTCATGTCCTTGCAGCCCTGGCAATCCGGCGCGCCAACTTTGACGACGACCATGCGACCTGAGTTAAATGCATCTTCAAGCGACTTTTCGAATTGGGCACCGTCGTATTTTAATTGCTCCGGTGCTTTGATCGCTTTTTCGACCTTCACTTCCGGCGGGGCCGTCGGCTCCACTTTCACTTCTGGTTTCGGTTCCGGTTTATTCGCTGCAATAAATTGATCGAGCGTTCCCGCTTTCTTGTGTTTTAAATAATCGTCGAATTTGACTTCAGGCAGTTTCTCTTTAAGTTTGGAAACCTCGTAAGGCGTCTTCAACAGCTGCTCTATGAATTGTGGGTTGTTTAAAGATTCGGGACTCGACTTGGCGCCTTCGCGAATTTTTTCAACACCTTTATCAAGTTGAGAATAATGCAACAAGCTCATGCCGTGATTCATATTGACCCAGCTTGGTGCCGTCGTCATCAAGTCCAGCACTTTCTGTCGGGCACCGAGAGTTTCAAGGGTCTTCTTGTCGGCGGTGTCACCTTTTCCGAGTTCTTCTTTCAGGTCACGCTCAGTTTTCTCTTTGACGAGTGCGATGTCTTTAGGATCGAGTTCGGCAGCCGCTTTGCTGGCTGTGTCGTAAAGAGTTTCACGCTGAGTGAAGTTCGAACCGTTGAGTTTTTGGAAGGATTCGATAACTTTTTTGATGTTTGGTGCCAGACGGCCCTCGGCTGCATCTTCGAGCGTACGTTTTTCAAGGCCGGCATCGCCCTTCGTCTTCGGCTCCAGGGATTTATCCGATGTTGTCTGATCGGGCTTTGGTGGTGCATCTCCGGGAGTGGTGTCGACCTTGAAGCCTCTGGTACCATCACCGGTGCTCGCACCTTTACTGCCATCGGCTACTTTGAACGAGCCCTTGCGCGAATCCATAATTGTTTGTGCGCTGCCCAATTGTTGTTGGATAACGGTCCCAACTTCGGCGCGCGCGCCCCAGGTGTTAGCGATGTGATCCTCTAATTGAGGATTTCCACTGGCATCCGCCTTTGGTGCAAATATGGCTGTGTATGGCCGACTGGTGTCGCCTTTGCTCGCTGACATTTTTCTTCCCAACTCCGAGTTAGGGTCCAATTTAGCCACATCGGCGAAGACATAAATTGCCGATTGTGGTCCGTTCTTGGCACCAGGGATGGTGTTTTCCACCAGTTGTTTCGTGTCAGCGTTATTAGCTCCGGATACTACTACTAGAGGCCTGCCTTCTCTGGCAGCGCGCAATTTCGCTTCGTTGAAATTATCCGCTGTGTAATCGAAATTGGTTTTGATTGAGTTGCTAAAATCGGCGTCAGAACCCCACGCACTAGCTTTAGTGCGGCTGCCATCGACGATAGTGAAAGCATCCTTGACCCTGGGCTGTCTGGTTGGGTCATTTATACGATTGGATTCTTTCAGAATTGCCAGTGGATCTGGATTCAAAATTATTGGATTCACAACCTGTGAATCTGGTTTTACCTCGGGCCTAGGATGAACTTCAGGAGTATATGGATTAACTCTCCAAGGTTGAACCTGGGGCGGGCATGGACGCGGACCTCAACCCATGACCTTTTCCTCATGAAACTACTAAGGGAACCAGGCATTGCACCTGACCTGACGATAATAGAAACCATTAGTGAACAAATTGTACCCAAACTGAAGCTGGCTGCGTAATTCCCGCATTTCGTTTCGCAGCGAACATTGATCGCCAAACCACCTGCGGCGGTCGGCAATACCGTGCAGGGCAAGCCTTCGTAGGTTTCAAGCAAGTGAAGTTTTGAACCGACATAGAAAGGATTCAATGTCTGAGCTTACAAAACATTCTATTATTTGGTTTCTCATCCAGAGTTCGCCATATCAGGAGTCGATGAATGAAATTTGTTGGAATTTTGTCCGTTTTTGTACTATTGCTGACCTTTGTTTTCGCGCCATCCGCAATGTCAGAAGGCGACAATTTGCCGGACAGCGGTAATTATTTCATCATCAGCGCCGATACCAAGGAAGCACTTCAGCCTTTTGGACCAACAGTAGGGCAGAACGTTTTTCTTCAGGAGTACAACCAGGGTGGAACTCAGAAGTGGACGATTAAACGAAAGATCGATCCGAAGACGAAAAAACCGCTCAATAGCTACACCATCCGACTGATGGGCGACACGGCTGACCGCTATCTTCAACCGTTTCCTGCACCGAACCACACCGCCATGATAAGTACCGACGCTACCAATTTCTCGCTCGGTCAAATGTCCGGTTCATTTATTCTCAAATGTTCAGCGTTGAATGGAGATGCGCTTCATACGTTCCCAGCAGCGTCCGGACCAACGGAAGTGCACTTCGGACCGAGTGATGGAACGACGAAATTCCGCTGGGATTTTATTCCGGCTAATTAGTTTGTTCGACAAACATTTTCTGCGACGAGATAGTTCAGCGAGCACGCGCTCCGTTCGTTCCCACTGTACGGATAGACTATTGCACCACATGTGGTGATGTGTTTGCCGTTTGGAATTGATGTTGCGAGCTCGTTTTAGTTAAACAGTTATGCTGGAAAGCATCAGTTTTTCGATTTCATTTTTGTCTGGAAGCGAAGCGGCTGCGCCCATTTTTGTTGTGGCGAGGGCGCCGGCGGCGCAGGCATATCTCAGTGCTTCCGACAATTGATCGCCATTGGAGAGCCGGGCTGCAAGCGCCCCCACGAAGGCATCGCCTGCTGCGGTCGTGTCCTTTACGCCGACGGAAAATGCCGGTGAATAGATTTCTTTTTTGTTCTGATCTAAACCGGCAACGCCCTTTTCGCCGAGTGTGATTAGAACTGTGCCGATGCCCTTCGCTTGCAATTTCGCGGCGGCCCTCAAGGCGGATTCGCGGCTGTTGACTGTAATCCCTGTCAGCAAGGTTGCTTCCGTTTCGTTGGGAACGAAAAGATCGACGTTCTTCAATAACTCATCCGGTAAATTTCCGTCTTGAGGAGCCGGTGCCGGATTGAGTAAAACCAGCTTGCCTTCTCGTTTTCCGACCTGGGCCGCATACGTGACAGTGGCTAGTGGAACTTCCAATTGCAGCACCACAATTTTGCTTTTGCGCATTGTCTCGATGCCGTTATCGACGTCTTGCGGGCTGAGATTTTCATTCGATCGTGTTGCTATCACGATGCTGTTGTCGCCCTGAGGATCGACATAGATGTTTGCCAGACCCGTGCCGACATCAGGATCTTTATACACCAGCGACGCATCGGCGCCTGCTTCTTCCAGTGTGGCGATGATCAAGTCTGCATATTGGTCGTTGCCGACACGGCCGATCATCGCGACGCGTGCACCGGCTTTTGCTGCGGCTAACGCTTGATTGTTTCCTTTGCCGCCAACGAATGTTTGAAACGAATTGGCTTTGATTGTTTCGCCACGAGCAGGATTGTAGGGGACGCCAAAAACCATATCGAGACTCAGGCTGCCGATTACGAGCACTCCGTCAGACATGCTTCATTCCTCACTTGGTTTGACGCTGCGATTATATACAATGTACGCGGTGTTTAGGTTAATATGCTCTGCGTACTGCGCAGGTAATCAACATGTCCAGAATCGTTAGATTTCACTCTCTTGGTGACGCCGAGGTGCTTAAAATCGAGGACACCGCGCCGGCAGAACCAGGACCGGGCGAGGTGCGCATTCGTGTGCAGGCGCTCGGGCTCAATCGTGCAGAAGCACTTTTCCGGCAGGGGAAATATCTAGAAACTCCGAGATTGCCCTCGCGAATTGGCTATGAAGCTTCCGGTCATGTCGACAAGCTCGGCGCTGGTGTTGAGAATTTCAAAGTCGGAGATTACGTCGCCACGATTCCGTCATTCTCACAAACTCAATATGGTGTTTATGGAGATGAAGCAATTGTGCCGGCCCGCTCGCTCACGCGCATGCCTGCTCATGTTTCTCCGGCTGAGGCTGCCGCTGCATGGATGCAATATTTAACCGCATATGGTGCCCTCGTCGAGTTAGGCAATTTGAAAAAAGGACAATTTGTTGTCGTGACTGCAGCGAGCAGCAGCGTTGGTTTAGCCGCCATTCAACTGATAAAGGATATCGGAGCAATCTCAATTGCGACGACAAGAACTCAGCATAAAGTCGAAGCGTTACTCGCGGCTGGAGCTGACCACGTCATCGTGACTGGTGAAGAGAACGTCGCCGCGCGGATCTTGGAGATCACCGAAAAGGTCGGTGCGGACTTTGTTTTCGATTCAGTCGCCGGTCCGCTAGTCAGCGAATTAGCGAAGGGGTGCAAACTGGAAGCGCAGATTTTTATCTATGGTGCTCTGAGCATGGAAACGACTGCGTTCCCGTTTCGACCGGCATTGAAAAAAGGATTGATCGTTCGGGGCTACACAATGTTTCTCATCACTGACGACGAAGAACGATTCGAGAGAAGTAAACGATATATTCTTGAGCGTCTCGAAAACGGTGTGTTCAAGCCAGTCATAGCCAAAGTCTTCACGCTGGACCAAATTGCGGAGTCTCACAAATATCTGGAATCGAATCAGCAATTCGGAAAAATTGTGGTCGAAGTGAAATAACCTGAGTGAATAAACCCACTGGTGAAGCGCTAGACGAAAAGATCGGAAGAAAATGACGGATGAAATATTGGATGACAAATCCGAATCATCAAACTGAGTTAGAACACCGATCGCAAATCTTGATATTCAAATTTGGCTGACAATGCCGGACAGCAAACCGTTCTACTCGCCTTCGGTCGGATCGAAATAGGCTCTGTCTGTGCTGGTTTCGTCGATCTGGAGGATCGCGAATCGATTGCCGCTAGGATCTTCGAAACTATAAGCTTCGCCGTTAGGTGTACCGAATGGTCCGGCTACAGATTTCCAACCTCGAGTGCCGAGATCGCGAGCGCAGCTCGCCAGATCGGAGACGCGGAACACCGGCTGGCAGCTTGGTCCTTCGCGATGATCTGCAAGCAGAATCAGTGGACCTGCCGACAAACTGAAGGCCGTGATTCGGGAACCGAAGCGGTCGAATTTCCAAACTTCTTGCGCACCGAGGACGTCGGTGTAATAGCTCAGATCACGATCGTAATCTTTTGAACCCATGTACAAATATTCTACGGTTAGAAAAGGGAGGGCCGTATCAATGGCGGTGGCAGAACTTTGAACGCGCATTACGTCGGACGATGCGTCGGATAACAGTGCCTGCGATGGATCAATATTAATAGGTTCCATCTCACGAGTGTCGACACCGATCAATCTGGATGGATTTGGAACTCCAGTCACACGTGCTGCAAAAAACTCGGTGCTGGCCGGGTCGAAATTTTGAGGTGGATTAACATGTTCGCCCGGGCCTCTCGGTGAGGCCTGAACTGGTTGAGTTTGGCTAGTGGCGCCGGCGGTGCTTGGCAGACCGATGATAGTGCCGCTCCCGCTACTGCCACTACTGCTGCCGCTGTTGCTACCGGCGCTGTGGCTGCTGCCGCCCTGGCTGCTGCTACCGCCCTGGCTGCTGCTACCGCTGCTGCCACTGCCACTGTTGCTACTACCGCTGGCATTGCTCGCATTGCTATTGCTGTTGGTATTGCTGCTGCCACCACTATTAGTGTTGGTGCTTGCAGGCGCTGCACTGATATTTGCAGTGGTGCTGGTGGCACTTCCTGCATTGGATTCCATCAAACTCACACCGTCGACCTTGGCTCGACGGCGATCTTCCATGCTCAATTCGAGCATGACCGCGCAAGTACGCTGTTTGAATTCGAATGACTCGCCGGATTTCCCCTGCTCTTCGATGCCCTTGGCCAGCTGAGACAATTCGTTGGCAATCTCTTTTTGATTCTTATTGCATAATCGAGTCAGCGTTTGCACGATGTCTCTGTAGAGTTCATGCGACCGCCCACCATCAGCGTTGTTCAACGCATCAAGTGCTTTAGACAGCAGTTCCGCCCGAGTCAAATCATCAACGAATGCCATTGTGTTTAGCCTTGTCCCAAACCGTAGAAACGACGCCCATCTTTGTGAAGATTCAAAAGTAGTCCGCTGATTTCGCGGGCTGGTTCATATCTTTCGTAAATCTCTTCTAGTTTTTTTACAACGTACTCGATACCCAGGTCGTCTGCGTATCTAAGCAGACCGCCTCGGAATCGAGGGAATGCAATCCCAAGAATCAACGCTAAATCAATGTCTTTGGCCTTGCGAACAATCTTCTCTTCCAGGCAGCGAGCTGCTTCATCGATCATCGGCAGGAACAAACGATCGGTTATCAGTTTCGCCGTATGTTCGTCCGCTTTTCCTTCCACGATCGTCATGTGTGGAATCTTGTCGAGCAGCTCTTTGTGCAATCCAAGCCGTTTGCCCGACTCGTCCCACAAATAAATTCCGGCGCCGGTTTTACGACCGTCGAATTCGTGCTGCAAGAGACCATCGAGCATCGCCGGTGGTTCAAAACGCGCACCGAGTTTCTCGAACAACAATCGAGTTACCTTATTGCAAAGGCGCAGACCAAGTTCATCTACGAGCCAGAATGGACTGATCGGCATGCCGAAGGCCAATGCCGCGTCTTCGATCCAGTTGAGTGGAATTCCCTCGTCACCCATTCGCGCAGCTTCTTCAAGAAATACTGTGAGCAGCCGATTGACTAGAAATCCCGGGCTGTCTTTCACAGTGACAGGAACTTTCCCCATCTGATCGACGATGGCGATTGCCTTCTTCAGTACTTCCTGGTCGGTGCGAGCGTGAGTGATTACTTCCACTAAAGGCATGCGATCGACTGGATTGAAAAAATGCAGGCCGACAATTCGTTCTGGTTTGTCGCTGAATTGCGAGAGGTTTGAAATCGCAAACGATGATGTATTGCTGGCAATCACGCAACCGGGCGATGCCGCGCGCGATATTTCGAAGATCACTTTGTTTTTCAAATCCGGATCTTCGTAGACCGCTTCAACGATCAGTTGTGCTGGTCTGAGATCGAGATTGACTTCGGCCGCTTCGATGACAGGCTGTTTTTCGCCGTTTTTCCCCGGGAATAAAGCTTCAGTTCGTTTCATCAATACATCAGCGGCTGCCACCGTTTTTTCTTCAGAGCTGCCCTTCAAGATCACATTGATGTTTTTCGCAATTGCCAGAGCGGCAATCTCAGAGCCCATCTCACCTGTGCCAATGATACCCATTGTAGTGACATTGCCGAATTCCTGTCGAGCGCGTCGGGCCGTTTGAACTGCCATTTCTTTGCTGATGTAGAAGTTGATCATGTTCTTCGCCATGCTGCTAACAGCCATCTCGGCGAAGATCTCGGCTTCATTCAACAAGCCGACTGCCAATCCTTCCTCAAGTCCTTTTTGAATTGCCTCGATCGCTTTTCTTGGTGATGGGTACAACCCGCGTGTGCGAACCCGCACGGCGCGGTCGGTGATCTTAAGGAGATTGATTCTCTTACTTGCACCACCATCAGATTCTTCTGACGCAAGTTCTCGTTCTGCTTTGATTTTGTCGCGATCGAAATTTTGTTCAATCAGTTCAAGAGCCTTATTAGCTGCCGTTTCCAGAAGGACGTCGCGATCGACGACATGATCGATTAATCCAATCGCTTGAGCTTGTTGTACATCGATCGGCTCGCCGGACATAATCAATTCTAATGCCGCCTTTAATCCAATCAATCTCGGCAAGCGTTGAGTGCCACCAAGACCTGGAATCAACCCGAGGTTTACTTCGGGAAGCGCAAACGAAGTGTTCTGATCGTTGGTTGCAATTCGTTTGTCACAGCAAAGAATCAGTTCCACTCCGCCACCAAAGCAGATACCATCAATCGCGGCAACAACCGGCATCGGCAGCTTGGAAAGTTTCTGCAAAACCAGATGGCCTCTGGTTGTCAGTTCATGCGCTTCAGCTTTTTTCTGGATTCGCAGAATTTCGCGAATGTCGGCGCCGACAATAAAAATGTTTTTCTTGCCCGACGTGAGAACTAAAGCTTTCACTTCTGGTTCGTTTAAAACAAAATCCAGAGCCTGGCCAAAATGCGAGATCACTTCAGACGATAATGCGTTGACGCCGCCTGGTGCATTCATCGTCAGAACCGCGACTCCCGAAGGGCGCAGAACTAATTCGAATTCATCACCCCAGGCACCCAGCGTAGTTGTTTGCTCTTTCACTGCTCGACTCAATTCGGGACTCCTTGTACCATTCGCTCAGTTCCTGTTGCAAAATGCGGTGAGCGAGTATCCGTACACCACGGATTTCGACGTCATTTCTTTCGGCAACAGATAAGCGTTGATTTGGGCATCGACTGATTCTGTGCACATATTGACCAGCATGTCGAAACTGCTGTCGAATTTTTGATCGACTATTGAATAGGAACCATAAGTTTTTCCTTGATGGACAAAACCAAGACATCGGCTCGGGCGGTCAGTTGTCGAAACCATGACGCAAGCGGTTTCTTGCTTGGAATGCAGCGACGGCATCAACTCGTGGATGTATTGCTTCGAGTCACCGGCGTCGCCGGTTTGCCCAGCGCCAATCGGCACACCGAGGAAGAGCGCCGACATTGAAATCACCACTTCATCAGGAAGCTCGTAAACCTGCATGTCAGTGGTTTGCAGCGCTAAATCCGCCAGCATCGCTTTGAGGGATTGTTCTAAAACTTGAGTCTGGGGCTGGGGTTTGCGACCGTAAATGCAACCGACCACGCGTCCTTTATATAGCAAGGCGGCTGAACGGGAGAGTACTTCAGCCGATTCGGCTTTGATGCAACCGGTCAGTTCGCTGGCTTCCAAATCTGCCAGAAGTCGGTTGATGTCATAGTCTCCGCATTTGACTGAATGGTTCAGTTTTCCGGTAATGCTTGGCATGATGATGTCGACAGCGCGGCGTAGCCGGAAATTGCGGGGGTAGGAGTCAGCCCAGACCGCAAATGCCGTCTCTTGCTCACTTGGTAAACCGAATTGCACCCGCTCTGTCGTGCCGATCATGTACGCAAAGGTCATGAGGGCGCGATCTCCAGTCATGCAGACGAAGGTTGCCGGAACTGTTTGCCCGATCTCAAGCTCTTCGCGGCTGGGAAGGAACGCTTCCAGCTCATAAGACAAAATAGTCGCGGTATATCCACCCGGCTCGGGCGCCTCAACTCGGCAAATGACGCTGGCCCCGGCTTTTAAAGATGCTTTGTCTTTGGGAATTTCTTGAGTCATAAACCATCGTTTACGTAGTCACAGGCGCCAATTTTAGCATCTTGGCAGGATGTCGAATCGATTCATTGCTTTTCATAACTGCTTCAATCACCTGGTTTTGCGACATATAATGCGTATTCAACGTCACGGGATGCCAGCATTGCACCTAACTTTTGTCAGCAAAATTAAACATAAACCTGGCCGGAGCAAATTCGAAGGCCCGACTCTCATTGTTCTGTCCTTAATATGCGCACTGTCTGTCTCCTCATGCGGGTCGCTCAGTGGATCGCAACTACCGCACAACGAGCCCAACAGCGGCAAACTGACCTCTCTGGACACTCTGGCGACCACGATCGAAGACGTGGCACGGCGCGCCGACGGCACTTTCGAAGACGCCTGGATTTGCAATCGCAACGCTCGAGTTTTAAAAACCGGCTACTCTAGGGTCAGTCCGAAAGAAAAAGCCAAATTCGCGCTCAGCTATCGCAAAATGCTGGAGGCGCAAGGCGAGAATCTCGCGGCAGATTTGAACAGCTATGTGCCTTACAAAAAACGTTCCGACTTCACGCTTGACTACTGGCGCCATTCTGAGTACGCAAAGGCTTTTGAGGCTGAAACAAAGAAGAAGAAAGTTCAGTGGATTTATGAATCCATGCTCGATGCCGGCGAATTATTTTGGCGGGCATACGAACTGCTGCGTCCCGAGCAAGTCAACTCGGCTGCTGTGCTCGCGCACTACAAAGAGCAGGACATGGTGTTCAATTATATGGAAGATGAAAGAACTCCAGGATCGTACAGCGATCAATATGTGAATTGGAACGAAAAAGATAAGGCGGTTGGCAAATGACACGTCCGGGTGATGACGATCTTCGGCGCGAGGCCTTGTTTCAACAACGGCTTGCCGAGCGCCGCGCCGAACAAAATCAATTTCCCTGGAGCACCGGGGGTGGTGACGCCGCGGAATTCGATATTCCAAAAGACGAGTCCAAACTTTTCGCAGATCGTTCAATCGAAGATGCCAGTCTCTCCGATGACGAAGTGGAACGGCGCGCACTGCTCGATTTGACCAATTACAATTTTTGGTCGTTTTATAAACGATTAAATTACGAAGTTCGTCGCGCCAGCCGATATAAACGAGATCTGGCACTACTTCTGGTATCAGTCGACGGTTTGCATGATCTGTCGCAAAGATTCGGATTGCAGTTAGAGAACACTATCATTTTGAGCTCCGGTCGCATATTGCTCGGTTCAATCCGCGATGTGGATATCGCTGGTCGTTGCCGTGACGATACTTTTGGGATCATCCTTCCGGAGACGCCAACGTCAGGTGTTGAAGTAGCCGCTGAGCGCCTGCGAACAAAGATGGAGGAGCACACCGTTATGCATAACCATCAGCCGATCTCGCTGACGGTAAGTGTTGGCGGAACGAATGTTCTCGGTGACGATAAAGGTGCCGACGTCATCGTCGCGCGTGCCATCGAAGCTTTGAAGAGTTCGATGAAGCAGGGCAACATGGTATCACTCGTTTAAGAAGGCGATTGCACATCGGTCGTTATCACCACGAGTTTTCGAAGTGATGCGATCGGTTGTGCTACTCACTCGATTAAAACGCCAAAGCACTCAGCATATCACTTACTTTTCATAAACGATATCAGTTGATCTCAACAACCTGTGCGTTTCGAAACCGAACCAGAGCGTTCATTTCGGACCATAGCTGATGACACGCGCCTCGCGTTTTTCACGCATGATGTCGGCGAGCACTGGACCGATGCCTTTGCTATTTAACTCATCGAATGATTTTACTTCGACGATATCGAACTTGGCGTTGAATTTTGAAACCAGCTCGTTATCCAGTTGTTCTAACTGTTGCGGTGCCTTCGGATCTTCGCCGACTTTCAAAATCACAATCGCAATTTCATCACTTCTATTCATCTTCTTTGTGGCACTGACCAGCGCCCTTCTAGACGACCAGAGGTCGCTAAGCGAGCCATCGGTTATCATCGCGATCAAAAGTGGTTTTGCAGCAGCGCCCTGCTTTTTGCGATTTCGGAAGTAAGTGTTCATTTCTTCCGAAAGGGCATGGGCTGCGAACGTGCCACCATGCGGCTTCAGTCGAGTGAAAACCTTTGCGACGGACTCGGAATTGACCACATCTTTATACATGATCGAGTGGTCGCCAAAGACCGTTAGTCTGGGACCGTGGTTAAGAACTGACATCGAGTCTTTGGTCAATTGTGCAGTATGGGCCCGGCACCATTCCCAGCGGCTGCTGCTCGGGGTGCGTCTGGATCCGTTGTTAATGTTCGGATTGATGTCCGAAATCGTTTCGATGAAATCCTCGGCTGGCACATATTCGTATTTCATGGAGTGCGAGCTGTCGATCAGTAGGGCGACGTCGTAGTCGGTCAGCATTTTTGTTGTGTTGGCCTTGTTGGTGACGTCCTGCCATGGCAATTGACGTTCCGTCAGAGAACAAGCGATTCCTGTTCCTTGTGTCAGGAAACTGAACATTGCGGCAGTGAGGATAGATTTTGAAGCAACTGATTTAAAATTTGGCGTGTTTGTCTTGACCATGATCGATCATCGTCCTTGGCTTGGCGTGCACTGAGAAGTGTAGTTGGGAGGCTACAACGGGTATAGCATGTGCCACAAGATTCAAAGCGGTTTTTTTTAGGCAAATTTCCGTTTCTACAATCCTTTCATTTCCTTGTCTAAACTGAGATGAGCCGAACTCTTGATCGTCGCTTTTGCCGGTGTCGAGATCTAAAAAGTTCAGTTCGACTTGCAGGTCGTTTCGGAACAATAGCGCTTCTCTGTTCGAGTAGCGCTCCAGTTCAGTGCCCCTCCAGTTCGAGTAGCGCTCCAGTTCGAATAACACTCGGTTCGAATAACGCAGTGACTCTGCAACCGCGAGCTTATTGTCCGTCCACAATGCGCCGCCATGCCGGACCGATTCCTTGCAGACCGCCTTTGATGCGCTCGATCGCGGCCTCGACTTCCAGCCGCACTTCGAACTCCGAATCGGCTACCGCGTCAGTCAGGTACGGTAAAGCCTCTTCCGTGCCGATGTCGAAGAGGAATCGCGCCGCGCGCCAGCGTACGAGCTTATTAGCGTCGGCGAGTGCCTGACACATCGCTGGTTGTGCTGACGGATCGCCAATATCCGAGAGCGCATCGCCGGCGGTGCGGCGCACGCCGATGGATTTGTCATTCAAAACTGCATTGCAAAGCGCTGGAACCGCGTCGGCACTGCCTGTGGTGCCCAATGCGGCTGCTGCTAAACGGCGGACTTGGGGATTCTCGTCATCGAGCGCCGCTGTCAACAGTGCGATGGTTTCTTCGGATATGTTGAGTTCTTGAATGGCCAACATGCGTTTGTGCCAATCCGGGTCTTTCAGCCATTCCAAAATCGTATTAAAAGGAACGGTTGTTTGTTCCTCCGTTCCTCCGGCGGCCTTGGCTCGGGCTCGATTGATTGCGTCTTCATCGAACATACCTTGAAACTCAGCGGCGACTTCGTTGGCAATGTCGACTCTTGGTCCGTAGCGAAGTCCGTGGTCCGCCCAGTATCGTTCTTTGAGGAAATCGGCGCCTGTATCGTTCTGAATCGACTGCGCGGCCTCGTTGAATCGATCGCCCAGGCTGACGCGTGTTTCGCCTTCGCTGTCGATTACTCTGACTTGAATCGGTATTCCTTTAAATGTTTGCACGACCACATGAACGGATCCTTCTTTAAGAACATCGTTTTTCGGATTCGCAATCTTTTGATCTTTGGAATTTGGAACAGCAACAGTGCCACCACTTTCCTGGGTCGACTGATTGAAAATTACAGTCGCTTTCTCGAGAATGGAACGCCAGTCTTTGAGCGGATCTCTGTTTAAAGTGACGAAGTCATTGCAGACGAAAACAGTTTTGACACCATCAATTTCCATCAACTCTTGAACGAATGACGGGGCGTCGCTTATATTCTCACTGGAATATGTGACAGTGGAACCCATCTTCTCATCAAGGTTTAGCTTCATGCTATTGGGATTGGGTGTTGTTTCGACTGAATTCAAACGCATGCGCGCGCAACTCCAGAGAGTTCAACTAATGGCGATTTTGCATCATGACGCGTGGCAACATATTCGACCAAAAGACCGGCCGATTCTCTTATTCCGTGGATGCGTGAACTGAACATCAACCGTTCCAATTTCCAGTTTAGTCCCTGCTGCCGAGATCTTTTAACGGATCGACTTGCAGAGCTGCGATTGATTTCGTGAATTTGAGCGGATCGACTTCGACACCTTCGTTGCTGTGACCGCACAGAACGTCTGATGTCGTGATTTCAGTGATTACCTTTTGGATGCCGTTGCAAATTTGATCGAGCGGCAAGTCATCACCGTCTAGACCGAATGGATCTTCGATGTCTTCGGCAATCAATTCCAAACCGATCAAGAAATACGACGCGATAAGCACAAGCGGCAAGCTTACCCAAATTTCCAATTTTGGCCCGATATACCAGGGCAGAATCAGCAAGTTAAGGGCAATACCCTGACGCATGAAAGCTCGGTATGATACCGGCAGTGGTGTGGTCTTGATCCGTTCGCAAGCGCCGGCGATGTCCATGAACGCTCGCATGTGCGGATCGAGAATCATCAGTGAAAAATCGTTGATATGGTTTCGTTCTTTCCACAAGCTGATTGTTTCGAAAATTCGCAGACTAACTTGGGAAGGAAGGTGATAGTTTTTCGGAATTTGATCCATTGGTTTGATACCAGGCAAATTCTTGGTTGGTCTGCTGTCACGCAGCGAGTGCTTCAAAGCGAAGGCGAAGGAGACGATTTGGTCGCCTAGTTTTGCTTTTTCGCTTTGCGGTACGTTGACATAAGCTTGTGCTTTCAATGCCAGATTTCGTGAATCGTTGACCAGTTGCCCCCAGAGGCGCCGACCTTCCCACCAACGTTCATAGGCTGAGTTGGTGCGGAAGACGAGGAGCAAACCGAAAACGGCTCCGATGAATGCCGCGTTGTTTGCTTCTTTGAGCAACTGCTGCGAGATGTTGGAAGCTGAGATCGAGTCGACAATGCAATCGTAGATCGCCATGAGCGTGAGGTAGAACCACAGGCGCTTGAACACCGGGATCCTGTGCATCCGGGTGAACGGATGAACGAAGATCGACATGGTCTTGGCGAAGCCCTTGGTGTGCTGCTCCATACTGGGCAGCGTCATAGTCGCTTTCGGCGACTGTGGGCCCGGCACCGCACTGACACGCTGGACGCTTTCTTGTTTCATATCAGACATGCGCTTTAACACTCCTAGGAACTGACTTAATGTCGCGCGCACTGGTCAAGGAACGCTTTTCCTAATAGATTAATACTATACATGCATTGTCAAGTGATTGAAATTAACAAGATTAAACTAAGAAACTAAACGCAATAGTCGGAAGTTTGGTGGTCGGCAATGGTGCTAACTAACGTCGTGAACGGCGTTGGCAGCGATCAAAATCGGGATGTAGGGCAGCATCCGATTTAATGCGGGTCTCAGTCAGTGTCAGGATTTCTCAGTCGGTGTCTCGATTTGACTACATGTCGAGACTGTTTGGCGGCGTTGTGTGCGGATGTTCGCGATCACATGCTCGAAAGTTTTGCTTCTGCCTGACTGCGACGCGGATCTTGTGGCGCTGCCAGCTTTACAAACTTCTGCAGCTCTTCCTTTGCTCCGGTCAGATCACCGGATTTTTCCAGCGTTCGGCTCAAAAGATAATGAGCGTTAGCGTCCTGGGGAGCCAGTTTGGTCGCTTCGATGTAAGCCTTGGTCGCTTGATTGAGGTTGCCCATGATGAGAAGAGTGGAGCCTAGATTGAGCCGTGCCGAAACCGAATTCGGATCGAGTGCCACCGCTTTCTGCGCGTTATCAACGGCTTCGGCATAGTTGCCGGATTGCACATGGGCGAAACTCAACTTGTCGTACACATCGGATGCTTTCGGATAAAGCACCAAAGCTTCTTTGAGGTATCGCATCGCGCCTTCTGTGTCTTTCTCGCGCAGCAGTGCGCCTGACAGTGCGGTCAGAACGACCTTGTCTTTGGGATTGATTTGATACGCCGTTTCTAATTCTTTTTTGCTCTCGTCGGCTTTATTCAATTGCGCAAGCACACGAGCGTAGTTGGCGCGATAGAGAGCGTCTTTGGGCTTGACTGCGATCGCTTTGACGTATGCATCGGCGGCTTGTTGTGGTTCTTTCTTCAACGACAAAATTGCGCCCATGTCAGCGAGAGCGTCGGCGTATCCGGGATCGGTATCGAGGGCTTTCTTGTATTGTTCGAGTGCTTCGTCGAGTTTGCCTTGAGTGACTAGGTCGTTGGCTTTGAAGTAGTACGATTCTGCAGCTAAGTAGTCGGCGACGTTGACGGGAATAGCTGAAGCCTCTTCGACCGCCGGTGCGCCTATAATCAAGTCTTGACCCTTCCAGTCAGCCTTCATGACCGGCGTTTGCTTGTCGGTGAAGCTACCGCTTGTGGTATCAGTTTCTGTCTTGGTTTTGGTCTTATCGAACGCTTCACCCAGCGGTATCAGACCGTCTTTTTCCTTCAGCGACGCTACAAAATTACTGGAGAAAATGTTGCTCCAGCTCTTTTGATCCGGTTCACTGGAGGAGATGATGATGACACCACTGCCGGTGACCGATCTATTCTCGTCTACTTTGGTTGGACGAGATTTGCCTGCTCCGGGGAGTTCTGCGGCGCCACTGTGGGCGGCTTGCAGCACGAGCAAAATTCGCTCGGCTTTTACGTTTTGCCGAATGGTTTGCATGATGTCGTTGATCGAAATGCAGGTTCCGAAAATATTGTCGAGAGCACAATCGTAGGTGCAGAGATAAGACGTTCCATCTGTGGTTGGGAAACTATCGGTAGTGATGAACACTACCACGAGATCGTCTGGTTGAGCCAGTGCGCCAAGAAATTGAGGACCGATGTTGTCCAAAATATTTTGTCTGGTGCCTTTTGAATTTGTGATCAAGCGAACGTGCTTGGTATCAAATCTGCCACCATGAGGATCGACTAGATATTCGTAAAATGATTTAGCGGCGGCATCGAGCACTGGAGCGATAGGCGCCAGGCGCGATTCTTTGAATTTTGATATGCCGATGACCACGCCCCATTTTTGCCGAATCGGACGGTTTGGACCCTGCTTATTCGGATCCAGATCCTGAACCTTTGTGAATTTGACTCCGGGAACGGAAGGCTGATTAGTGTTGTCGGCCGCCATCGCCTGTGGTATCACGGCAAAGGCTGCTAAGATGCTCATCACTGTGAGAGTGAACTTTGAAGTTGGCTTCTGTGAATGACTTGTTAGCCCGAATCGCTTGCGTCCGATCCGCTTTGTTACTAACATCCCAAATCTCCTTAGCTCTTCTAGTTTTCTTCGTGATTTCGTCGTTCCAATTTGATAAATCGGTTCAACGAGTGCGACCAATCAAGTTCCGAGTGCGACTAATCAGTTCCAATTGCGAACCAGTCAGTTCACGACTGCTACCAATCAGTCTGCGCCCGCCGTTCTGAACAGCGGCGCGCATCGCACTCCGCTTACTGGTGCAGAAGTGCCACGTCAACTGCCAGTGTGCCATCCGGATTGTCGAACACAAGTCTGACCTGGCTGGCGTTATCCGCAGAGGCGATTGCAGAGGTGGTTTTAACTTCTTCAGGCATGATGATGGGACTGGAATCGTCCCAGGAAAGTTGCATCCTGGTGCCGATCATGTCTTTGGCTCCATCTAAATCAGGCGAGATGTAAGCGATCTTGGTCTGCTCGTTTCGCTTTTGGAATTTGTCCATGCTGATCTGATTTTTCGAGAACATGATTCTCACTTTTTCTAAACCAGGATGGTCGTCGAAAGACAGCCAATCATCATAAGGCAACGGGTAATCTTGCTTGTTGCGCAGATAGTTGTGTTCGCCGGTTTCTTTCGATGGGAAAAGAACGGCTTTGGAGCCCGTGCTTCCTTGTTGAAGAACAACGTATGCATAACCATCGACTTCCGACATGACGTGGAACTTGATGGCATCGCCGGACTTGAAAGTGGTCTTGTTATTGCATCGGAAAATTTTGCCGTTGCGCTTCAGTTCAATCCAATAGGAAAGTGCGGTTTTATTGGCAGGGTTCGTAGCATTCTTGGCTGGAATACCGGCTGCAGGAACGTTCGCGGATGCGATTTTTACAGGCACCGATGTTTTGTTCTTGTCGGTTTTGCCTTCATTCTTTGTGCTACCGTCAGTGGTGCTGCCACCAGATGCGCCATCAGTTGATGGTTTGGAACCATCGACTGTTGTCGTAACTTCTTTCTCACCGTTCTTGTCGGCTGGCGCTTTTGCGACTTTTACAGAAGCTCCAATCGGCGCGATGTTCGACGAGATCCACTTGCTGACGAACTTCAAATCCTGGTCATTGAATTGTCCGTCTTCGAAGATCAAGTGTTCTGCTGTTTTACTCAAAACGATTTCGCGGTGCGGCGTAGCCAAACTGTTGTAAAGCTTATAAGTACCGGCTGGACGCACGAGGCGATCGTTGCTTCCCTGTATGAAAAGCACTTTGGCTTTTTTGATATTCGGCGCCATATCATATGTACTGTTCATGAAATTTTTGAAAGCGATCAGTTCGTTAGCCGACACTGACGTTCGCGAAAGCGGGTCATTGAGCCAGGTTTCTTTCAAAGCATCTTTCTTGGTGGCGCGACCAACGATGGCTGGACCGACATCGAGTGGTGCGTTCATTCCGTGCAAAAGAACGTGTTTGACCACTCCCATCTCCGAATCCGCTTTGTCAAAACGGTCGCCTGCAGGCACCGATGAGATCAAACCATAAACCATCTCCGGGTACATCTGAGCGGCTTTCATAGCGATCGCTCCACCCATTGATTCGCCCAGAACAATAATCTTGAGGTCAGGATGCAGTCTTCTGATTTCGTTGAGTGCCAGACCGATGTCACCCATGGTGCCATCAAAATCGATATGGTCCTTGCCCTTTTTAACCCAGGCGCCGAATCCTCTTACGTCGATTGCATAGGTGGCGATTCCCTGTTTTGCCATTTCGTTTGCGAAGGCATCATAGGTGCCTTTGTGCAGACCGAAACCGTGGATACAAAGCATTGCCGCCTTGGGCGTCTGTTTGTCCATCCACACCATGCAAGGAATTTTGGCTTGACCAGGGGCGATTGGTGCCGCACCCATGGTTTTTGCGCCTTCTTCGAGATCAGCCGGATCTAGTTGAATCGTACTGCCGACGCTGTTTTCGACTACTCGTTTGGCATTGGCATCCGGTGCCATACCGGCTACCAGTGTTGCGACCAAGCCAGCCAAGATAGCGGCTTTTTTGCCGCCTGCAAACGTTTTCATTCGTTTTGACCTCACCTTCGACTACCTCATGGGTATCTACATACAAGGATACTGTGGTGGTGCAGCGAATTAGGAGAGATTATCAATCAATCACTTCGGGTTCGACTGCGTCGTCGTCCGAGCTGCCAGCGCCCTTGTCGGTTTTGGCGCCTTTGGCTGCCGGCTTTTCTTTTTTCTCAGCATCGGCACCGTCTTCGGTTTTGGTTTCAGTAGTGGTTGAACTGTCTGAACCATTCGAATCGGATTTTACGCCGTCAGTTTTTTCCGAGTCCGTTTTTTCCTCAGAGGCTGAATCAGCTGAAGCTTCGTCTTCCGACTTTTCGTCGTCAGACTTTTTCTCGCCTTCCGTCTCTGTCGGCGGAGCGGCAGATTCGGCAGTCTGCTTTTCTTTTGCTTGTGAAACTTCTTGTCCGACTTCTACGAACAAACCGCGCAAGTCATTCATTGTGCTCTTCACTGTTTCTTCCGAGGCTTCGGCTAGAAGTTCAGCACGGAGTTTGTTGACGACATCGCGAACGCGATCTTTCATGCCTTGTGAAACATGCTGATCGTTTTCTTTCAATTCGCGTTCTATTGAATAGATGATGCTGTCCGCTTCGTTGCGGATTTCAACCTGGGCGCGTCGGTCTTTGTCTTCGCCGGCGTGCGCTTCTGCTTCGCGTACCATGCGGTCGATGTCTTCTTTCGTGAGGTTTGTGCTGGCAGTGATTTTGATCTTCTGTTCTTTACCGGAATTTTGATCTTTTGCAGTGACGTTCAAGATGCCGTTGGCATCGATGTCGAAGGAAACTTCAATGCGTGGTAGTCCCCGTGGTGCCGGAGCGATACCATCCAATCTGAAATTGCCGAGCATTTTATTGTCTTTCGCCATGGCGCGCTCGCCCTGGTAAACATAGATGTCTACTGCGTTTTGATTATCTTCCGCCGTCGAGCACATCTGTGTTTTGTGCGTTGGAATAGTGGTGTTTTTCTCAACCAATTTTGCAAACACACCGCCCATGGTTTCAATACCAAGAGACAACGGCGTGACATCAAGCAGTACCAGATCGGTTACGTCGCCTGCAAGAACGCCCGCCTGGAGCGCTGCTCCAACTGCGACTACTTCGTCCGGGTTGACGCTCTGGTTGGGTTCTTTCCCACCCACCAGTGATTTGACCAATTCTTTAATTGCTGGAATCCGAGTTGATCCACCGACTAAAACGATCTCGTCGAGATCTTTCCATTCCAGCTTGGCGTCTTTGAGTGCTTGTTCGACTGGACCGCGGCAACGCTCGACCAGATCTCTTGTAAGGTCATCGAACTTGGCTTTGGATAAGCGCATGTCCAGGTGCTTCGGACCAGTTTCATCAGCTGTGATAAACGGCAGATTGATTGTGGTTTCGGAAACCGAGGACAATTCAACTTTTGCTTTTTCGGCAGCTTCAGTCAGTCTTTGCAGTGCCTGAGGATCTTTGCGCAAATCGATTTTGTCAGTGTTGACGAATTCATTTGCGATCCAATCTACAACAGCATGGTCGAAGTCATCGCCGCCCAGGTGAGTGTCACCATTGGTCGAACGCACTTCAATCAAGCCTTCGGAAACTTCCAGAATCGAAACGTCGAATGTGCCACCACCAAGGTCGAACACCAGAATCGTTTCGTCGATTCCTTTTTTCTCGATACCGTAAGCGAGCGCTGCTGCTGTTGGTTCGTTGATGATACGGAGGACTTCGAGACCGGCGATGGCGCCGGCGTTTTTCGTGGACTGTCTTTGCGAATCATTGAAGTATGCAGGAACCGTGATGACAGCGCTGTCTACCGATTCGCCGAGATACTTTTCAGCATCCTCTTTAAGTTTGCGCAGAACCATCGCCGAGATTTCCTCCGGCGTGTAGTCTTTGCCCTGGATTGCCACACGGCAGCCACCATCAGGCGCTTCTTTGACTTTGTACGAAACGATTTGCAGTTCGCTCGAGACTTCGTCATAGCGACGACCGATAAATCGTTTAATCGAGTAAATTGTATTTTGTGGATTTACCACAGCCTGACGGCGTGCCAGAAGTCCAACCAGGCGCTCACCCGTTTTATTGAATGCCACCACCGACGGTGTTGTGCGTCCGCCTTCGGAGTTGGGTATGACCGTCGCCCGTCCGCCTTCCATCACGGCTACTACCGAATTGGTTGTGCCAAGGTCAATTCCAACAGTTTTGCCCATGTCGATTCTCCGTCAGCTATTTGACAAGCCGGTTTTAGTTTATAAACAGCTTTGCATTGTATCAGAACGCTTCCGGCCTCACTGTAAACGTATCTTTGTTGAAAATATTTCGGAATTTTGGGAATTATATAAACAGGGAACCAGTCATCAGCGGCTCATTCGAAGTGTTAACTTGGTAAATTGGTATTACGAAACCAAACACTTCAAACTTAATTTACTAGATCGAAACGTTGGGAGGAAGCCGGCACATGAGTTACGGCGGGCAGGATAACACCGAACCATCAAACACCGAGCCATCAAATTTGGACGAGCAGAACGCTCAGTCGCAAGAATTGATTGATATGGTCCATACGAAGCGTGGCATCACACCGGGTCAAGAGCCGGAACAGATGGTTCCTCGCCGGCCTACGCGCATAACGCACCACGAAATTAAAGCGATGAAAGTGACCGTGCGTAAAGAGTCCTCGCCCGTGGTTGGGCTGTTGCGGAAGATTGAAGGAATGTGCAACGGCATGCTGCAAGCGATTGGCAGCCTGTTTGCATCGCGGCAGAGCAAAAGTAATCCTTGTGCACTGAACGGGCACACCTTTCCGAAGGCATGGAAAGGCGATTTCCCGCGTTGCTCGCACTGCAGCGCTGTGATCCGATCGCCTGAAGAAATCCATCCCGGGCAGAATAAACCTGGCTAAGACTGAACAGTTTCGTTTGAAACCAGGCAAGGCCGCCGGAATCGGAATGCTGGTGGCGAAAAGTCAGTTGAAACCTGGCAGGGTGCAAGTGGTCGGGCATCCGATCGCAATAAATTGACTTGAAACCATACACGCAGGCATTTGCACCCCGAATGCGGGCGCGAGTTCGAAAGTTTGTCTTGACCTTCCGTATGTATGGTATTACCATACAAAGTTATGGTTAAGTCTTCTTTTCAAAATATCTCATTAGGCGTTCGCGATTTCGCGTTGCCCGTGCCAAGGCTCGGGAGTATTGAAACGCATTCCGGTTATGGACCGCTGCCGATAACTGGGCAGGAGGTTCACGATGAGTTTCTGCGGAAACGCAAACGTAGTTTCCCGGGATATGTCACTGAAGCACGTCTCAAGCACATCTTCGAAAGACCGGGTGGACTGCACGTCGCTGTAGCCGGGCGTGTCGACGGAATGCGTGTCAACGGCGGGCAGACTTGTCTGGAAGAAGTGAAGACCGACTTCAACGGAGAGGCTCTGGCTCGTTTTCTTCGCAAGACGCCAAACCATCCTTATTGTTTGCAGTTAATAACTTACGGATACCTCTATAAGCTGGAACATGATGTGATTCCGGAAATGCAACTGCTGGTGGTATCAATCCGCGATCAGTCGTTCGAGTCGATTGAGCTCGAACTAAATGTTGAGGCATACGAGGAGTGGCTTGAAAAGAGGATGTTGGAGGTCGAAGCCGATGTCGAGCTGGAGGAAAAGATAATTGCCAAGCGAATGAAGCAATCTGAGAAACTGGCGTTTCCGTTTGCCGATCCGCGTCAGGGTCAGCAAGAATTGATTGCCGAAGTCGGCACTTGCGTTGAGAGTGGCGATACGTGTTTGGTGCAGGCACCGACCGGTCTGGGCAAGACGCTGGGCGTCATGTACCCGACCTTGAAGTCGTCGATGTCGCGTGGATCGCAGATGATTTACGTCACACCGAAAAATAGTCAGCATGCCGTTGCGCGCGATGCGGTTCAACGCATGCAAGCTCAAGGCAGCAAGATAAAAGCGCTCGTCCTGACTGCCAAGTCTAAGATGTGCATGAAGGACGAAACAATTTGCAATCCTGAGTATTGTGAATTCGCCAAGGATTACTACGAGAAAGTCGAGAAACATGATCTCGTCAAGAAAGCCGCTAAAGGCGCCGTTCTTGATAGGCACACCTTTGTGAAAATAGCGAAAAAATACGAAGTCTGTCCGTTCGAATTATCTTTGGATACGATTAAACACGCCGATGTTGTAGTCGGTGATTATAACTATGTTTTTTCGCCGACCAATATCATGGGTCGGTTCATGCGGCAGCTCACCGGCGCTATCGACAAGCCTGATCTTGTTATTGATGAGGCTCACAATCTGCCTTCCAGAGCGTGCGGTTATTATTCATCGGCATTGACGGTCAATCAATTGCAAGAGTTCGAAAAACGGTTTCAGCATTTGCCGATGCACGTTTCATTCACGGCAAGAGCTGCGGCGCGCGATGCGATCAAACTAATTCTCAATCACAAACCTGAGTCATCGGCTCGACCTGATTGTGAAATTGAAATTGATAAAAACGGTTTTCTTGATCTGATTACTCGTGTTTCCGAAATTGCCTCAAGGCACATGGAAAGCCTGGCTATACCGTCCGGCACGGATCCGATTCTAGAGTTTTTCAGAACACTCGATGCCTTCGTTTCGTCATTGCACAATAGTACAAACGCCGAGTTCGCCTCACTTTATCAGAGCACTGCCGGCGGTACCATCAAATTGGTGTGCTGCGATCCTTCCGATATGCTAAAGGATTCGTATCGCGCGGTTCGGTCCGTGATTGGCTTTTCCGCTACGTTGAAACCTTTCGCTTACTACGGCGATTTGATGGGATTAGATCTCACCAAGGTGGCAACGAAAGAATTCACATCTCCCTTTCCGAAGGAGAACAGAAAGCTGCTGGTGATACCACAGATTTCAACGAAGTATGTTGACCGCCAGCGCAACTACGGCAAAATCGCCGACGCGATATCTCGTATAGTTACCCTGAAGAAAGGCAACTATGTCGTATTTTTTCCTAGCTTTGATTTCTTGCATCAAGTAAAACCACTGGTCAACTCGTTCGGCTTCGATGTTCTGGTGCAGCAGCGCGAGATGACTCAGCTCATGACTGAGACTTATTTAAACCAGATGCGCGCGGCGACGGACCCACTGATACTGTTCGCGGTGCAAGGCGGCGTCTTCTCGGAGGGCGTCGACTATCCGGGCGATATGCTGATCGGGTCGATCATTGTGGGGCCGGCTTTACCTACATATGATTACGAGCGCGAAATATTAATGCGCTACTTCGATAAGAAGTATGGCAACGGAAACGCCTACGCCTGCATCTATCCAGCCATGACCAAAGTCGTGCAGAGCGCCGGGAGAGTAATTCGTTCACAGTCTGAGCGTGGCTTGATTGTACTGCTCGGCAAGCGCTTCATTGAAAAGGATTATGTTGTGGCAATGCCAAGTGATTGGTACGATAGTTCCGTAAATGAGCTGGTGTCGGGAAGTATTCTGTCCGATATCAGTAACTTCTGGTCTGAAGAGGAGACGAATGAGCTCGTCCATCAGCGCTGAGACCGACCGTTCGGTTTCAACCGATGCCGCTTTTGTTGAAAACCAGGTTGCTTGCAACGATGGTGCGTCAATGCTTGTGCGCGAATCCGGTTTTGACTCGGACTCTTTCGTTGAAAGAAAAGTGTCTTTCGTTGATAACGGCTCGTTATCCGATTACGGTTCCTTACTCGATTACGATTGTTTATTCGTCGATTGCCAGACTACCGGCGCGAGCCCGTCGTCGGGCGGAAATCTTCTGGAAGTAGCCTGGTGTAACGGGAATGCCTCGAACTCGATCGCCAGTGACATCGTTTCTCATCTCATCGCTCAGCCTGATGGAGAACCAATTCCTTTTAGAATTCAATCATTGACTGGTATCACAGATGATGCCATGGTCGATGCCATCTCGCGCCTTGATTTAGTCGAAAAGTTATTGGCAAATGATAATTCACTGTCGGCACCCCGTCTGTGTGTCATTCATTACGCCCGTTTCGAAACTCCGTTTCTGAATCTGCTGGTGGAAGAACACACTGAAAAAGAAGCGTGGCCGTACCAATTGATTTGCACTTTCGAAATCGCAAGACGGCTTTATCCGAATCTTCCTTCTCGCGGAATTCGCGCTCTAGGCGGTTTTCTCGGAATAGACATGGAAGAGTGCAAACGGTCGACCAGTCATGTCGACGCCACTCGCGTGATTTGGAAACACCTGGTCGAGAAGTTGTCGCAAGTCGGTGTAACCACAGTCGATCAGTTGCAAGAATTCCTGGCGGCCAAAGCTGAGCGGCGAACAGGCAAACTGGATTATCCACTGGAGCGACTCAAACGTTTAGAACTACCCAATTGTCCGGGCGTCTACAGAATGCTCAGTCAAAACGGTCGCGTTCTCTATGTCGGTAAAGCGACGTCATTGAAGAGTCGTGTCAATAGCCATTTTAGAGGGCGAAAAAACAAAACGAGCAAGTCAAAAGAATTGCTCACACAAGTCGCCAATATCGAAGTGACCGAATGCGGTTCGCCTCTTGAAGCGGCTTTGTTGGAAACCGACGAGATCAAAAAATTCGATCCGCCCTATAACGTAAGTTTGAAACAACGAAGCCGAAGTTTGTTGTTTGCCTCGCGCGATTTCCTGTCATTCAACGACACTCAGGATGAGCTTCATGTTGTAGGACCAATGCCCAACCCGCGTGCGCTTGATGCTCTGCTACGTTTGAACGCCACCATCAACGATGGCATCGTCGATCCACTGATTTTATTCGAAGAACTTCCGATGGAAGATCTGGTCGAGGGAATCGATATTTTCTTGGACCGCAACGGCATCGACGCTCAAGAGGGCATGACGCCGAGAATCTTATTGGCTCTCGGTTTGCGCTTGTTCCGTTCGGCTAGAAGAGCACTGCGTCAGTTGGCGATGGAACAGGCGATTGCCATGTTTTTGGCAAAAGCAAATGGAATTGATCTTGTTGGTGGCACTCTGCCGTTCAATGACGTGGCAGGTTTGCAAGCCGCGATCAGTACTGCCGAGACGATGGCGCCGAGCGGTTTCGCCGGCGATGATTTTGAACAGGATCGACTTGCCGAAATTGGTCGCTCACTTGTAGAGACCGAAGAATTTGACGAATCAGTCTTCGAGGAAAGCGATGATTTGACTCCCGAAGAAATCGCCGATCGACTAGACTCGCTGTTGATCGGCATCGCCCGAACGTATCTCGTATCGAAAGAAATGACTTCACTTCTGAATGCAACAATTCGCTTTGAATATAAATCGCGCAGTCGCGATCTTGTTATTCGACACGGGAAGCTGGCTTTGGGAACCTCGATGGTTAGCGAGTCTGAGTCGAGCGAACCTGAACTGAGCAAATCTCGATCGAAAAAATCTAAGTCGAGCAAATCCGAGTCGAGCAAAACCAAGTCGAGCAAATCCAATGTTGATGTTTTGATCAATAACGACGTCGAGGGATCATCTGAAATTCTTCAACAAGTTTCGAACCAACTAATCGACCACGCTGTCAGCGGACGCGGTCGCAACAATTGGTTCAATTTAGATGTCTGCGATTACGATCGAATGCGTGTCCTGTTGACTGAAATTATGCGAATGAAAACTGCCGGAGCGAAGGTCGAAGTCTTTCCTCCTTTGTCTGTGCTCAGCCGTTGGTGAGCGTTTCGAACAAGCATGATTGTTTTGTTCTCTAAAAGTCATTGTTATCTTGTGCAATAGCTATAATCAAATCGTAGTTTTGTTTTGATTGATAAGTGCAAACATGTTGGTCTCCGTCATCGCCGATACGCATATCAAGGCACCCGGCAAGGATTTGCCCGAGGCTGCCTACGAGTGGATTCGCAAATCAGACGCGGTCATTCATGCAGGCGATCTGGTCAATAATATAATTCTGGACCGATTGGAACACTGCGCGCCGGCTGTTTATGCGGTTCTCGGCAATAACGATTTCGGCGTGCAATTGCCTTTATATACTGAATTGCAATTGGATGGCGTCGAGATTGGTGTGATTCATGATTCAGGTCCACGCGATGGGCGGCGAAAACGAATGCGCAGACAATTTCCGAAAGCGCGAATTGTTATTTATGGGCATTCGCACATCCCCGATTGCTCGGATGAAGATGGACTTTTGTTACTAAACCCGGGCTCGCCGACAGATAAGAGAAGGCAGCCCGTTCACACTATGGCAATTCTTCGTCTCAATGATGGAGATTTTGTTGCTGAAATAGTGAATCTTTAGCTCCGGCGTAATAGAATCCATATTTGTCGGTTATGCCTGTGCTTTCCGGAGTGTCAGTTGCCGCTTGTTCGCGGCTCGGAGTGTTTTGTATGACAAATTTCAACCAGATCAATCAGTCCATTCCCGAAGAGGTCAAGCAGATAATTAAAACCGCCAGCGAGGACGAGGTGGTGGAAATCATGCTGCAGTCGCTCAAGATGGCGCTTGAGAATCCGGATGAGATGGCCCGCGCGATGCCGGGCATGCCGAAAGAGATGATGCAGGCAATGAAGTTCTTTCCGAAGACCGATGCGGCGCTTCGTCCGATGGCGAAGGCGATGGCTCATTTGATCATCCAGCAAGTTAAGTACGGCAAGAATCCGACGGAAGAAGAAGTAACCAAGGTTGTTACTGAGGCTTTGATGGGTTCCGGCGCGCTTGGCGGCATGGGCGCGCTTGGTGGTTTGGCTGGAATGGGCGGTATGACCGGCGGGATGCCTGGAATGGGTGGAATGCCCGGAATGATGGGCGGCATACCAGGTATGGACGCGCTTCCTGGAATGCCTGGAACCGGCGGCATTCCCAATCTCGGCAGTGCTACGGCGCCTGTGTCTCGCGGACCAGCGCTCGATCCTGACGTGGCGCGCGAAGTCGACGGCCACATCTCCAACGGCAAGAACCGCCTGGCCGAACAAGAGTTCGAAGAGGCCGAAAAAGCTTTTGGGGCCGCTGTCGACATTCTGGAAGATAAACAACCTGAAGGCGACTTGATGTTCACCGCGTTGCAGCATCAATCGATCGCGCAATTGGAACAAGCCGAATATCTCAAGGCCGAACCAGTGTTGAAGCGCTGGTTGAGACTGGGCGAAAGAATTTATTCACCGGAACATAGTTTGCTTGCTGGTGCGTATCTGGGATTAGCTCGCGTTCGCGAAAGTCAACAAAAAATGGACGAGGCAGAACTGCTCTACAAGCGCGCCCTGGCGATTGCAGAAAAATCCGGCGACCAGGATCCGGAATCGTATTCTGCCACCATTGATTCAGTCGCATATTTTTACGAGTCGAGAAAAAGACACAAAAAATCCGATCCTTTATTCGAGCAATCTTATGCTCTTCGCAAAAAGATTTACGGCGAAGCTGCGCTTGAAGTGGCTGATTTCGAGCTCGAGTTCGCTCTTGTTTTAAACGATCGTGGTAAACACGCGGAGGCGATCGAGTGGTGCCAACGCGGTTACGAAATCAAGAAAAAGGAACTCGGCGACGATGATGGTGAAGTGCTGGATGTGAAAATTCAGCTAGCCGAATTGATGTTCGATGCCCAGGATTACGCCGGCGCAGAGCCGCTCTTGCGTGAAGCTACTGAACGATTGACGCCTTGCACCGAAGGTCGATTGGAAGCGATGGATCTGCTTTCTCAACTTCTGCGCGAAACAGGCAGAGACGACGAAGCTTCAGTGATCGAAAAGCAGATGATTGCTGACGAATAGTTTGGAACTACATATTGGGGCGACCGGAATCAGCGATGGTCAGCGAGTCGAACTGGCTGGCGAAGTCTCCGGCGACGTTTTTGACAGTTGATACCATGCCGCCCTGAAACGCGGCGAAGATGATGAACAGTGCCACTGCGCACATCAGAAAGACGTTGCCGTATTCGGTGTTGCCACTGCCGTCTTCTTCCGTTGTGAATTGGTGGAGAATCCTGGCGATCTTGTTCATTGTTCACCTGTCGAATGGGCCGGGTCTGGCCTGGACAGGACGAGTATATTAAACCGCCGCCTGGTAGGCAACAGGGAAATTACGCAAAATCGAGCCAGGCGAGTACTTAGCGCCCCGACAGCAAGGATAAATCGTTTTTCAGGTCAGTGACATTTTGGTAGCGATCGTCCGGTTTCTTCTCCAGACATTTGAGAATCACCTGTTGCAAATGCGGCGGAATATCCTTGGCGCCTGCGGCACGGGCGAATGGTGTAGGCGGCGTGCGCACTTGTTTCGTCATCGTGTCTTGAGGTGTGGCACCGGCAATCGGCGCCAGTCCAGTCAAGGCGCGGAACATCACACAGCCCAAAGAGTAGATATCAGAACGTGAATCGACATGCTCTGACAGGCACTGCTCCGGGCTCATGTAGGCTGGAGTGCCGGTCACGTAACCATCCAACGTCACCTTCTCCGCTTTGGCAGCAATCGGATCAGCCGGCAGCGCCAAACCAAAATCGACAAGCTTGACGATTTCACTCTTCCCGCTTGGGACGATCATGATGTTCGCAGGCTTCAAATCGCGGTGAACGATTCCTGCCTCGTGAAGATGCGCAAGAGCATCGCAAATTTGTTTGAAGATATTGACGCAACGTTCGGCTAAAAGTTTTCCTTCAGTGCGAATCACTTTGCGCAGAGTGGTGCCGGTGACTAATTCCATCACGATATAAGGGGCACCATCTACGGTGCTACCGAGATCGTAAACACGCACGATGTTAGAATGATCGAATTTGCTCGCCGCACGCACTTCGCGTTGAAATCGTTGAATATCGCGGTCTGTTTGTTTCGTCAAAATTTTAATCGCGAACAGATTTTGATCGGAGAGCTTTTGTGCCTTGTAAACAATTCCAAGGTGTCCTCGCCCGATTTCTTCCATCAGTTCATATTGTTCTGAAATTATCGTCCCGGGATTCATCAGGCTCCGTGCCTCACTACATCAACCTGCAAACGCAACAAGCGCCTACCGTCCATCATGACTCTCCATTAAGCACAATACCCGGCGCCAGAGGGTTCAAATCTTTCAAAGAATAACTCTAAAATGACGATGCTCGGTTCAGGATTAAACGCAATGGTCTCCACCTCGAAAAAAGCCCCCATCAAAGTCAATATCGTCGATTTTGTTCAATCAGAACTAAACAAGGTCGCAGACCCTGACAAAGCGCCGCTTATGGCTGCCTATATGAAAACCGACATGCCGTTCTACGGTGTGCAAAAGCCCGATCGCGAGCCAATCTTGAAGGCTATCAAGAAAGACTTTCGTCCGCAGTCTCGGCATGAGTACGAGAAGACGATACTGAAACTTTGGAAATTGCCGCATCGCGAAGAAAAATATTTAGCGCTTGGCTACGGCTGCGAATTTGTTTCGTTCGCGACAATCGACTCGATGCCTCTGTTCGAACGCCTGATTCGAAAAGGCGCCTGGTGGGATCTGGTTGATGTGGTGGCTCCGCATTTAGTCGGGAAATTGTACATGACATGTCGCGCGGACATCGCGCCGATCATGGACGAATGGATTTCCGATGACGATTTTTGGATCAGACGTTCTGCCATTCTGTCGCAGCTCAGGCACAAGCAAGCGACTGACTCGAAACGGCTTTTTTCTTACTGTTTGAGTCAAGCTGAGGAGAAAGAGTTTTTCATTCGGAAAGCCATTGGCTGGGCTCTGAGAGAATATAGCTACAGCGATCCCGATGCCGTGCGGAAATTTTTGCTGAAGCATCGCAAACGGCTTTCCAATCTCAGCTTCCGAGAGGGCGCCAAGCATCTTGTCAAATCCGGTCTAATCATTCTTAATGCTGACGAGCTTTGAAAATATGTGTATCATTGTGAACCTGTGAGTACAGCTGTGACCAAATTCTTGAGTCTCGATAATTCCAGAAGAGTCAGGAAAATTAAGGCAGGGCATAAGTGAAGTGGTGGCAGAAAATTTTGGGCGTTGAGTAAAGAGACAAGGAGCAAATTATGATCCCGGCGAAAAAAGCTTTATTGATGGGACTTCCCGTCGTCATGTGTTTGACGTTTGCGAGCGTTTCGCCTGCATCGGCACAGGCTGCTGGTGCCGACCAGGGAATTTTCTCTGACGAAGAGGATATGTTGAGAATTAAAAACTCCCAGGTCGGACAATACGTTCAACAAAAAAGCGTTGCAGAACGCGACCTTCAAACAGAAGATGCGCAAAATGCAACCTACAGACTTTTCGCCGAAAAGAAGGTTCAAGAATTGAGCAAAGCCACCGCGCATGGTGGCAAGACCGACGCAACCCAATTGCAATTTTTTGAAAATTGGTTGAAGCGTGACAGTTCTTACAGAGCCAAACAAATGGCATACATCAATCAGTTGCAAGCGACTATCAACAGTCTGCAAGGTGGAACGCAACAGACGATCAACAACCTCGGCAACGATATCAACGGCATGCGTGAAGCCGTGCAAGATAAGAAAGACGCGCAGAAGTTCAGTCAGATGATGCAGATGAATTACTTCAACGAACTGCAGAGCGAAATGGGTGCGGCTTCATGGGGCAGACCTCCGCAAGACGGCACGTTCAACAGCACTGGCGGCTACGGAATGATGGGCGGCTATGGCATGAGCTACGGCGGTCGTAGAAACTACGGCGGCGGCGGCGGTTGGTAAATTCACTCGTCATCATCATCTAAAGACAATTCTCCAGCCCTGGTTATCGCCAGGGCTGTTTTTATTAAACCCGGTGCGCCGCCTTCGGTTACGAGGTAGCTCGCCTTCCAGATCGGACCGAATTTGTTTTTATATTGGCGCAGACCTTTGTATGAAAAGAAACGATTCATGTGTTCGTAAATCTGGTGAATGGCGCGTTCTTCGAGGCTGGCATCGGGTTGATCGCCCACACCGGAAAGCGCAGCCAGACCGAGGTTGAAGGTTTTAAAACCGTTGTCTTTGAGAGCCACCAGTAATTTGGTAAATAGAAAATCCATGGTGCCGTTTGGGACATCTTCCTTATGCCGCATCATGTCGATTGACGCCTCGCCTGGAGCGTAGGATGGAACTTGATTGACGAAGGCGATCACTTCGCCTTTGGGATCTTTGAGGATGAACAGCGTTTCGTGGACAAGCGATTCTCGATCGAACCATCCGAGACTAAAACCACGCTCGCGACGACCTGGAAGCGATAGCCATTGATTGGAAACCGACTCGACCGTGTCGAGCAATTCTTTGGTGTGAGGCGCGGTTTGGCGCTCTAAGATGAAACCTTCTTTGTCGAATTTCTTTAACTTCGATTTGAAATTTTTGCCTTTGATTGTTTCGTTAGCGAATTTTTCCAGATCGATTATCGCCTCCTCGCCTACTTTAAGAACGTCGAGGCCAAGGCGTTTGTAGAGATCGATGTTGTCTGGTTTTACCTGAAGGAATGCAAGTTTCCAATCGTTGTTGTGGCAAAATTTGCGAAATTCAATTGTTACCTTTTCCATTTCATGATCTGGACCGACCGGGTCACCGAGCCCAATTGCGATGTTCAGAACAGTTTTGTATGCGATCACACTCGCGCCGTTTTCCAGGAAAAAATATGATTTGTCTGGCAGGGTTTTGTAATTGTCGAGCGCGTCTTTGCCGTGCTTTTTCAAAAGTTGGAGAACACGTTCGCGCTCGCGGGGCTGCGTGGAGAGCTGATATTGGATTGGACGGAAAAGTCCGTATGCTGCCACCACGGTTGCTATCGTGCCAAACAAATGCAGTGAGTTGATAAACCAGATGCCGAATTTGCTGTGAGGTACAAGATCCGGGTTGCCGAGGAAAAATGTTTCTCTCAGCGTGCGAAGAAACGCTTCGCCGATTTCGAAATTCAATCCGAAGTCTCTGCGCTGCAGAAGCCAGAATCCTAACGTGCCATAAGTCAACACGAGAATGAGACTGAGCGCCAATCTCCGCAATCCGACTCGGAGGCTGGGCCTTTGACTCTTGACGGAAAACTGCGAGCGATAGAGAAAAAGCAGCACCACTGTTAGTGTCGGTATGATTACCGCAACTAGCGGTATCGTTTCGTTGAAACTGCGATCGGCTATCCAGTTGAAACGTTCTGCGCCTACTTGTGCGGCATGAAGAATCGCCGACAGCAATGAAAGAATCAAGGCGGCCAGCCATGCGCTTCTTTTTCGCTTAAAAAGATTGAGTGACAGATAGATCAGAAACAAACCAAAGGCAACGTGCAGCGACTTGCCGAAGTGATAGTAGTCATAGGGGATGACGGCGGCGAAGATCTTGGGATGCCCGTGCATTCGTGCAGCCAGCGGCTGGATGGTGCCGATTAAACCGCTTAGCAGCGTGAAGGTGGCGACCAGATTGACCGGCCAACGGGCGTGGGTCAGTTGGCGCTTTTGCGCTGCTGTGAGATCCGGAGGCGTTTGAGGTATGTTAGAGCTGTCCTGGTAATCGACGTCGGGTCGATCGTCCAGGTCAGTTTCTTCGATTATTTCTTCGTTTCGATCCATAATGTCAGAGTAATCATTTCGGGATGCAGATGTTGTTCAGGATAATCTTACTCGTATTAGCTCTAATGATTATGTTGCCGTCCAGTGGTTTTGCCCAACCGGCAGACGACGAATTTGGGAAGTGGCCGTTTCCCGGGTCGGTGGACGAGCTGCCGGAGACTCTTCGGCCGGGTCAAGCCTTTAACGGTTATCCCAATCGGCAACGCGCGATCGATTGGATGTCCATCCCTTTTTGGCTGGCGGGCGACTGGATGTCGGGTGATTTGCGGATCATGAAATCCTACGATCATGTCAACGATAAGCTTCAGACCATCCCAACTTCGACGACTGCGCCGATTGCCGATCACTTCGGCGATCAGGTGGATAAGCAAAATACGGTTTGGTCGTGCAATATCACGCCGTTCGTTTCGAATATGAAATTGGATAATCTGATGGATTCGCAATTGACGATCGGCATGAAATTGCTCGAGGCGAATGATGAAGGCGTTGCGCTCTGGCAGCGGGTTTATCACGTGCTTTATTACCCGAACAGTCAGATCCATGATTCGTATACGGAAGAAAGAGTGACTGAGTTTTCGCCGCAGGGACCCGGGTTGATCATGGCGCAGTGCACGAGCAAATTTTTTGACTCGATGGGCGAGGCGCGCACGACGACCAATTCTTTGAGGATTATGAATCAGACGAAGAAGTTCCGTCCGTTGGGTCAGCGGGCGGGTATTAATCTGCCGGCGTCTTTGAGCGAGCATTTGCAAGCCACCGGCCGTGGTGAACTGATTCCGTAGGTTCTTTGTGTTTGGGCAGTTGAGGTTTCGAGGTGGATGAGACCTTAAATAAGTGTTTGTGATTTCGGGAAAAATACTCGAGTAAGTGGCTATTCGTTGCTCAGGAAAACGCCGTTAGGCTCTATTCGTTTGCTCAGGAAGAGTTGCCTGAGTAAGCGGTTATTCGTTTGCTCAGGAAGAGTTCCCTGAGTACGTGGTTATTCGTTTGTTCAGGAAGAGTTGCCTGAGTAAGCGGTTATTCGTTTGCTCAGGAAGAGTTCCCTGAGTAAGCGGTTATTCGTTTGTTCAGGAAGAGTTGCCTGAGTACGTGGTTATTCGTTTGTTCAGGAAAAGTTGCCTGAGTAAGCGGTTATTCGTTTGCTAGGAAGAGTTGCCTGAGTAAGCGGTTATTCGTTTGTTCAGGAAGAGTTGCCTGAGTAAGCGGTTATTCGTTTGTTCAGGAAAAGTCACCTGAGCAAACGGTTATTCGTTTGCTCAGCCCCGACCGCTTCACTTTCGCAGCGCGGCAAATTAGAAAAGTTCGAAACGTGATTTCTAAAATAAAATCGCAGTTTTTTTTGCGGAAAATTGAACTTTCAATCTTCAAATTTCGTTTATATAAATAGGGACTATAAAAGGATGGTGTTAAATGGACCTTGCTATAGAAACGCGCATCCTGACTGAGTCTGGCTGCCGGGAATTATTGGCCGAGTTTCGATTTCCAGGCGGGCATTTCGAATGTCCTAATTGTTGTTGCACACGAGCGTACAAGCTCAAGACGAGAGATTTGATTCAGTGTGCTGAATGTTCAAAACAAGTTTCTTTGACGTCTGGTACTATTTTTCATAAGACTAGAACGCCGTTGATAAAGCTCTTTAAAGTTGTGTTCAATCTCGCTTCGGGCAGCATTATGTCAGCCTCGGATCAGGCTAAGGAACTCGACATGATCTATTCCACTCTTTGGCGATTCCGCCAAAAATTGCGAGTGCTGATAGAAAAAAACTTTCCCAATAAAGATATTTGCACGATTGATATCAAGTCGCTCGCGCATGTTCTTTTTCGGCGGAGCGTTGAATCACCGGGGAGGGATGACAACGAAGTAGAAAATCAAAAGGAGAGCAAAGCCCTCGACGAGGGCGTTTTCGAGCCACTTAGCGAACTAGCCGCCCGATCAGCAACGGCGCTATCCAAACATATTTCCACGGTTTATCACGGCGTCAGCGAGAAATACTCGCAGCTATATTCGACCGAATATAGTTTCTGTCTAAATGGTTCGAAGCTCAAATTTGACGGACTGCTATCCCTCTTAATTCGAGCCGGACCCACATTCGCTGATGAACTCAGCAAGTATTCTTCTCCTAAAATCCTGAGAATTCCTAAATTGCAAGCAGTGCCGGATGCGGTGCCTTAGATTCGTATATGCTCAGAAGCGAGGCTTAGCCTTCTTTGAAATTTCCGTAATGCTCGATCAGTGCCTTGACTGCTTCTTCTGTGCTTTTGCCATCAGTCATTTTGTCAACTTCGCCCTGGTTTCCAATTATTCCAATTGCCTTGCCCGCGCGTTCTCGAATGCGCGTACTCGGATGCGCTTTTGAAACGTAGTAAAGCGGTGGAATGGCAATCGGACGGTTGTCTTTTATGAGTTGCTCTATAGCTCCGTTCGCCGCTTCAAAATCCTCATTCTTCAATGCATTCACTGCCATTTTGTAGGTGATATGGTCGAGTTTTGACATGATTGACTTCGCGGTACTCTGGACCAAATCTGTCATGGATTGAAACTTGCTTTCAAAGTCGCTCATTGTCGGCCCGGCTCTCCGTCGTGCATGGATTGATACGCCTATGATACATTGTTTCTTTGTTGTGATTACGTCAAGGGGAGAGGGCTTGCGAGTTTTAAAGACTTCAAAAGTCACTCGAGTTGTATCTGCCGTCTCGCTATTGGCAGCTGTCGTCACCTGGGCGCCTTGTGGATTTGCTGCGCCGGAGAGCAAGTGGACGATTGACAATAAGTTGTCTGCCTATGACGTGGATGCTCCCGTTTCTCGTGATGCGTTCGGTCTGAACGACGAATTCTTTGTGGAGCGATTGGTCGCTTCAGAACTGGTCGCGCGAGGACGTCTCGAAGAAGCGATCGATAGCTTTGAGTACTGTATTCGAGCAATGCGGAAGTCGATTCGTCCTGATGACTCGCGCTTACAGTCGCTGCGTATCGCACTCGCCGATGCCTGTATGAAAAACGGGCAAAGTGACAAATCTCTTGAAGCGCTGAAGCTGGTCTTGAAGCAGCGAATCAATTCTGACTTCATTGAAGAATCAAAATTTCGAGCGCGTCTTTCCACACATGACCTCCTGGAAAAAGACGTGGAGACCCCAACACAATTCGCGCTTCGCTATGAAAACTTGAATAAGTCTCTTAGAACAGCTCCGGTCGGTGTTATCGCTCTACAGGCGAGAAGGCTGTTCTGGGACAATCGATTGTCTGATTGTTTGCGGATGACGAACATCGGTTTGAGTCTTGCCGATACCGCTGAAGAAACAAGTGCCACTGCCGGTGATGTAGCAGATCTCGTGTTCCTCAAGGCGCTAGTTTATTTCACCGTCAACGATCGCGCGCAGTTAGTCAACTCCATAGTGACGTTGAAGAAACGCACCGGTTCTAACCCCAATAAAATCGAGTCCGAGTCGAATCCGGATGCGGATAAATGGAATGCGCGTTTGACATTGTTGGACGGTTTGATCGCTCAGCTTGATAAAAATAATTCGGACGCGCAAAAATTATTTCGCACCGCCCTTGATGCCGTTAAAGTTTCAACAGAAGACCGTATCGATGAATTCCTGATCCGGACTTATCTCGGTAATTGCCTGGCGGCATCAGGCGATCCGATCGCCGGCTACGAAGAGTCTAATCACGCCTTCGAAGATTCGCGTCGTTTGATCGAGGGACGCAAAAAGGGCTTGGAGTACATGGGGATCGCCCGCTCTAACTTAAATTCGATGTACCAGTGTTTGCTGATTCGGATGAGTGACGCTGTTGGTTCGAATTTGAAATCACCAAAGTTGAACCACAATTTGATTTCGTCAGGCTGTCAAATGGAACTGAGTGAGGCTCTCGTTCTGGGCTCGCCAGTCGTCGGTTTACCTGCACTAAGTTCACGGGCACCAAGTTCAACTGCACTAAGTTCAACTGCACCACTTTGTTCACCTGGACTTGGCCCAGTTGTTCTCGAGTCATGCGCGCCCGAGTCATCCGTTCTGGCTCCCTCGGTTCTTGAGCCACCCGTTCGGCAGTCCGCCGCGTCTTCTCCCACCACTCGCCCGAACGAAGAAAATTACCAGCACCTTGCCGATGCGCTCTATCACGTCGGCTATCAAAACAAAACGACCGGCAATCTGTCTCGTGCCCGTCAGCTCTTTTGGTGGAGTGCTGAAATCTACGAGAAGTATCTCCCCGCCAATCGGTCACAGCTCTCCGGAGTGCTTTATGATCTGGCCGAGTCCTTCGCCTGGTCCGACGCGCGCGACCTCGCGGTGGCGTTGTTCGAACGCTGCGCCGAGTTGAGAAAGCGAATCGATCCGCAATCGACTGAATACATCGCGACCCTCGATACTCTGGGTCGAGCTTACATGGCCAATCGCGAACCGAAAAAAGCGACCGCCGCAATCAAAACCGCGCTTCATCTTTTCTCGAAGAAACAAGAGATGCAGGCCGACCGAGTCAATCGTTTAGTCGCTCAAATTAAATCTAGCGATCAAGATTCAACCTCGTCACCATTAAAGGATTCGTCATCGGCACCATTCGAGATTGCTGAGATCGATGCGATTCCACTGGACGCTCAATTGGCTGCAGCAGCCAAAACTCGCGCCAAAGCCGACAAAGATGCCCGGGCTCAAATTGATGATCTCTGGCAGGTGCTTGCCGATTCTTATAGTCGCGACAAAAACTATGACGAGGCAAAAAAGGTTTCCCGGGCGCTGCTTGAGTTACGCAAATCCTCGGGCAATGCCTCTAAGAACGACTTGCTGGGCAGCATCTGGCAATACGCCTACATTTGTGGTGTCTCGAATAGTCAGGACGAAGCGAAAATTCATTATGGCGAGATGATTGATAAATACAACAAGGGGCATGGAAAAGCACTTGCCGATTGGTACTACAATCGCGGCGTCGCAGAAGACTCGCTTGGGCAGCCGGCGGAGGCGACTCGTGATTTCAAAAAAGCGGTTAGCGAGTATAAGTTTCACCTCAAGAGTCTGGATAAAATCGACGACGCCGAGAGTATTCAGCAAATCGGTTGGTTGATTGGTGACCTGCAGTTTGAGCTCAAAGCCAAGGCTATGTGCCCTCCTGAGAGCCCGGACTACTTTCATTCCTATCCGCATTTTTTTTGGTCGCCCGATCGATATCCGCTCAAAATCTATATAGATGATTCTGAAACCAGAGGTTTTGGTCCCGAACTATATTCCGATATGAGGAAGGCTGTGACTGAATGGTCGGACACTCCAGGAATGAAAGATCGGTTTGTTTTTGTCGACGATCGTGAAAAGGCTGATATTTATTTTGAGAGAATGAGCAACTACGACCTCATTCCTTTTGGCTCCGGGGGCGGTGCTACGGCTAGTTTTGTAAACAGAAAGAACAAGCTCACGAAAGAAATCGATCGCGTTCATCTCAGGCTCTATTGCCGAGAACGTGATGTAGAGAGGCTTTCCAACCATGCAATCGAGCAGCTCTACACTTTGGCGTTGCATGAATTTGGTCACGGTTTAGGCCTCGGACATTCTCCAAGTGGAGGCGACGTCATGTACTGGAAATCTGCTATGAATAGATTATCGAGCCGTGATCGCTCTACCCTTCGAAGAATCTCTGGTTTCAAAGAGGGGAAGCCTGACTAATTGAGGTTCTCAAGGGTTTAGGCGGGTATCTCCCGGGTAGATAGTATGTATCGGAAGTGGAGGTCAAACGACCTGGTCAAGCGCCTTTAGCGCTTTGACGACTGTGAAAACAGTGCCAACTTTTGCTGCCAGTTTTGGAGGAAAGGTTATGTACAGCAGGTTTAGGAAACCGTTGACATTGATGTTAGCCCAGTCGTTCCTGGTGCTATCAATGCCATTAGCTGCTCTGGCAGCGCCATCCGACAGTATCGCATCAGATGAATTCGAACTGCCGATCAACGACGTGATGATGTCTGATGAGGCTGGGACCGTCTCACCATCGAAATCTTTGACGTTTACCACAATCGCAATGAACAGTGCCACCAGCGAAGATGTCGCGGTGCTGAAGATTGACGATATCCTGACGAAGGACGAACTTTCTCCTCTTGTCGGTAATGTCGAACTCACTAACATTGAGCAAGACGTCATTGTCATCGATAATGATGCTACCGACGTCGTCGCAGTTGAAGAAGTCTGGCAAGAGATGAAGGACGAACCAGGCATGACCAAAGTCAGTGCTGGTGCTTGTTTCCCCGTAGTGCTCATGTCAGGTCTCAGCAGTAAGAATAATAAAGTCGGCGACCCTCTGGAAGCTCGCTTAAAAACAGATATAAAGATTGGCGGTCGACTGATTGCTCGCAAAGGCGACAAAGTTGTCGGTCACGTTGAAACCTGCAGCAAAGCTCGTTCTATGCTACATGCCGAATTGTCCAGAAAACGTTGGATGAGAGCCAGCGGAGCCATCGGTCTTCAGTTCGATGAAATCATTACCCAGGAGGGTGAACACCTTCCACTCGTAGCGAAACCGGCTCAAAGAGCCAGAATCGTCAAGAATGAGTATGAAGGTCGCGTCCTCGGTGTCAACGACAATGGCGAAATTGCTTCACCTCTGTCGTCACAACTCAAAGCCCAGGGTCTTCACCTCGCCATTCGAGGAGCTGCTTCTGCGGGTGGCGTAATGAGCTTCGGTATCGTTCCGGTCGCTTATGGTATCGTCGGTGCTATCAATCCATCATTCGCCTTCCTTCATCCGGTCGGCAAGAATGTGCACCATCGTAGACTCAAAGGTTTTGCAATGGGCGTTGTCTCCGGTCTTCCCGGCGGATTCCTGATTGCAGATACAATCATCAAAGGCGTTGACGCTGAAGTCAAACCCGGCGATGAATTCCTCGCTAAGCTCCACCAAGATTTCACGGGCGAAGCGGCTACGTCAGCAAGTTTGATCCCGGGAACTCAGCAAAAAGTTCGCGGTCAAGTGATCCCACCTGCCGGCAAGTAACACACATTAAACTATCAAGTTTGACTGGAGCCTCTTCTCTGAAGGGGCTCCATTGTTTTGTCCAGACTAACAATTCGTTAATTCAAGCTCTTGCCAATTTCGCTAAGATGTTCCGGTACATTGTTCAGCTATGAACGCGGAAGCGAGCGGATTACCTCAGTTTGAGAGATCGCTCCATTGACTCGGAGTCTTACTATGACCACTAACGAAGAAACACAACCAGTTGTAAAACATCCCAATCCGATCGATAAAAACCGATCGATTGTCTGGGCTCGTTATCACGTCGACAGTGATGATTGGGTTCTTCTGGCGGTAAAAGTGACTCGCCATGCCAACTCGGAAGGCAAAGAAATTCCAACGCTGGTCACTCTGGCTCTAGTCGATCATGATGGCAACACTCTGTTCGAGACCATGATCAAGGCATCAGATATGGTATCAAACGATGAAATCGCTGAGCATGGTGTAGACCAGTCGATAATCTTCAAAGCCAAGTCCTTCCAGGAAGTGACCGAAAAGCTCATCAAACTGATCGATGATAAAACCCTGGTGTCATGGGATCCGGCACTTATTCAAAAAACGTTCGACGAACTGGCTGAATTACATGGTGCCGCAAAAACTCGATGGAAGAGCCACGGCGTTGCCGGTGAATTGTCGCGATTCGTCGGCAAGACCGACAATCCGCACAATGGTTATGAGCCGCAGCCTCTGCCGCTTACCGGCATCGGCGCAGTCGATGAATGCAAATCGGTAATCAAAGTGATGGCTGAAATTGCTAAAGCCAGTCAAGCAACCGATGCGGTCGGGGGCGGCGATCCAGGTTGGACAGCTGAGTTCTACAAACCGAAAATTTCTGCTACCGCCAAGGAAAAATTCAAAGGCTTCTTCGGCGGCAAATAAGAGCGGTGAGTTTCAGGACCACGTTTCGAGCGAAGTTTAGGAGCGAAGCTTGAGGACCAAGTTTCCGAAGCCAAGCTTCAGCGCCAGGTTTCAATGCCAAGTATCAGCGAAAAGTAAACAGCGGTCAGTAATTACCGTGGTGCCGAATTTTGATTTTGACCGGCGAGTCGGTCGGTCATATTGTTGGCAGTAAAGAAATCGATTAACGAACTGGCCAGATCGATTCCGTTCAACTGCGCCACGGGCACGAATTCGGCGATCTTGGTTCTTTCCGCATTCGAGTAAGCCTGCAATAGCGGCCGGCCATTTTCGTCAAAATTCTTGGTACTGCTGGTAGTGGCAATCAAACCATCACGATCGGGACGGAAGGTGACAATCTCTTCCTGCTGATTGGTGCTTTGAATTGTGCCGCTGCCCGGATCAACCCGTATAACGTTGCTGTGAAATTTGAGCGCAACCGATTGCGGATTCGAGTTCAGGCAATTCATATCCATCACGTAGCGACGATCGGTTGAGTTTCCGCGATTGCCGTCGGCGCGGAAAGGCAAAATTTCAGCGTGCCAGATTGTCCCCAGTGAATCGAGCTGGTGACCAAAACCCAATCTCACTTTATTGTTCAACCACATCGGTTTGCGAATTTCTTCGCCGGTGCGAAAGTCTTTTAGATAGGTCTCCATATCGCCGTTTTTCATCCAGGTGCCTGCTAACCAATTGGGCACTGGAAACCACTTCACGTGCGAGACCTGGCTAGGAGCGGCGAATGTGGCTCCGGCTTTAAATTCCTGCGATACGGGCGCGACATACTCTTTGTGATCGATTTCGCCTTGAATCGTATAAGCGCAAGCGGCACCGTTGAAAAACAACGACAGCAGACCGGCGACAAAAAAGTTTCTTCTGATTCCGTAGAACTGCATGGTTACCTAAGAGACATCGCGAATTTTTTTCAAAGTTCTAATCACTTTATCAGGCGCCTTGGCGTCAGTAATCGTGATGAAGATACCTTCTCCGAAGTTGGCGACGAAAACCGCGCCCATCTCGGTGTACAAAATTATCTGTTGCAGGCGCTCGGTGCCGATGCCTTCCAGCATCGCCTCAGTGCCCATGTACATCGATAAAGCGCGAACGGCCAGGTTCTCAGCGTTGAGTTCATCTGGAAGCGAACCGGCGACCATTAAGCCATCGCTGCCGATGATTGCCCAACCGACCACTTCTTCTGCTCTTGTGATTTCGTTGAGGATGCCGCGCAAATCTTCAAGGGCCTTGATTGTAAGTATTCGAAGACCGAGTTCTGATGGCTCTGCGGCAGTCATGCCGCGCAGCATATCCATTTCACGATCGTCGAGAATAAACCTGCCGATATTGCAAATCAGCCCGGGCGTGCTCGGATCGATCTCAGGATTGGGATTTAATCTGCCCGTGGCGCCCATGGCTTTGGGCGGAATTGGATGCGGAAGAGCTGACGGCGCCATCGCCGACGAGCCCGGAATCGTGCCGGCGTGCTGCGTGATGTGTTCTTCGAGATCGGAGTGCAGCGGCTCCAAATACGGAGGCGCTTGATCGTATGGCGAAGGTGAGGCGGCCATCAAAGCAATGCGCCGCTGTTCTAGATAATGCAAAGTCATTTGATTGAGACCGCGAAAAAATTCCGCACAGGAATCGCACTTCGAAATGTGAGTATCCATCACATCTTCGAACCACTGACGGATAATGGTTTGGTAATCGCCGCAACTCATTTTTCAGCCTCTGCAGTTCTGGCGTATGCCCCGGTGACTGTCAGAAACTGAAACACACGAGGAAGGGCAACCATTGACTATCTAACAATCTAAAGCTTTATCCCAGATCAGACATTATTCTAACCGACTTGAGCTTTATAATAAATCAATTGAGCTTGAAACACCTTTGAAACGGTGGTTTTCAGCACCAGTGCACTGGGACGACCAGGTCTGATTCGGTCAAGCGGTTCCTATCAGGATTAACCTGACTGAAGCCGAATAATGTCAAGCTACACCGTACGAAGCTGCTATATATAAAATTGCCTCCCCGTTCTGCGAACACTGTGAGCTGAGGAGATTCGACTTGAGACCTGCTATCTTTGTTCTACCAGTAACCCTCCTGAGCTTTATATTCTGTTTTGGTGGACCGGGTTTCAGTGCTGGTCCACAGCGTCCGCCGGGAATGAGAAAACCGACGCCCCGTGCCACCGTATATAGGGCAAAACCAGCGCAGCAAAAAGCGAAAAAAGCCACCACAAAACAGCGCACTATACTTCCCAAGATCAACTTGCCTGTCGATGAAGGAACCGGGGATTCGCCCCTTCTTGCCACTCCTCCAACTACGCCGATAGTGGTTGAGTCCGCGGAACATTTACAGACCAGTAATCAGGTCATGTCATTGTTTCCACAAGGCGCAGTCGCCGAGATTCACGAAGACCCGTCGTTTCGTTTGATGGTCACCATCCACGGTACCGTTTTTTTAAAAGAATCTTCTGATTTGTTTCGTCTGGGAAAAGGCAGCGCACTCTTATGCCCGTCTGACAACGTGACGATCTCGACGCCGGCTTGTCAGGTTTCTCTTCATGACGGCAGCGTCGTTTCAATCGACTGCACCGAGTCGACCACATACATCCGCGATTTTCACGATTGCTGGAAAGGACATGTCGTTGTAAAAGTCGGACACGAAGAACCGATTAATCTCATGCCTGGTGTCGAATTGATCGTGTGCCAAGAGATCAATCAGGAAGTGGCATGGAAACAGGCCGTCCGTCATCAAATTCGGCGGCGCGGTTTGGGGAAAGTGGTTTCCGATAACAAACATACTGTCTACAAAGGCGAATTTTCGATACCAGATGAGATGCTAAAAAGTAATCACTTTTTGCTGCTGCAAAAAACTGCCGACAATCACGCTAGATCCGTGATTGAAGATGTCACAAAAACAGCCGCGTTGCTTCATATGAATGACAGCCGGGGTCCGTTCATACTGATGCAATGAGGATAGTAAGCGTTTCAGCAGAGCAGCATCGAAGCAAACGGTCTCGCCTCAAAGAACACACGCGAGTTCTTTTCAACCTTAAATTGAAATCCGCAAAAGGCACCACAGGCAGTGCCTTGTTTTAACTGATTGCCGATATTTGATCGTCTTCTTCATCAGGCAATTCCATACAGATTACGTTGTTGAACAGAACTCTTCGCATTGTTCGTTCGGCTCTGTAAGCCACGTAAGGATTGTCATCCTGACTCAGTTTCTCGAGTACTTGAAACGGCATATTGTGGTTTTCCGCGAGAGCATATCGCACTTCAATATATTCATCATCAGTCAGCATGAGCTGAATCGAAACCGGACAAAGGTGATGATCTGCGACGGCCTCCCGCACTTCCGAAAAATTGCTCATCGCTAATTCAGCCAATATATCAGCAGTGGCTGTCGGCGATTCTGCAAGCGAAAGCTGCCTTTGTTTAAGGGCAGTGGCGTCCATTGCATCTTCTGTTCCTACGATCATGGTGTATATATCCTTTTGACCCGGGGCGACTTCCATGCCTGCCCTGGCCATTTTTTGTTGAGCCGCGTTGGCTCGGCTGAATGACGTGGTTTCCTCGATTGCTTCGCTATAGTTTTCCACTAACTGCGTGAGCGCCTGGAGGTGTGGTGCCGTTAAACCCCTGAGACCCGTGTAGCTCTGCCTACTTAACTGGTCCCTGACTTCCTTGCGGTGTTTCCAGTAACCTGCGTCAGCCTGTGACGACGAGCAATGCGTAAAATCTTGCTCCAAACTGTCACCGTTATTGTTATGCCCCGTTCCAAGTGAGTTCTCACTGACTGGCTCAAGATTATTGTCATCCCAATCAGTCTTACTTTTCCTGGTAGAGAGTTGATTTGAAGAGTAGTTCATTTCCCTGCCCTCTGGTCGCGTCCTTCGTACAGGAAGGCCCTATCTTCACCTTAGCGAAAACTTTTCCAACAACGCAATTGGAAAAATAGCGTGACGCCTGACTATGACTGCTCTCGAAAGAATCGTGAATATAGGAAAACACCTGAATAAATATCGGTTATCCGCAGATCTAAAATCGTTCCAGTCTGCATACATAGAATTAGGGTTAGTATGCTATATCGCGTCGAGACCTTATTGGGCAAATAGATGAGATCAATCACCTTACTAGTTATGCTGGTTTCCTTTCTCGTAAGTGGAAGTGCCGGATGGGCTAACCCTGCCAGTTCCGCTCATGCGGCCGCAGATAGCAGCGGCATTTTGACTGAGGTCAAAGGAAACGTTTACACCCGCGGATTTACCGACGAGAGCAAACAACTCTGGGGAAATCCGCTGCCTGCAAATAAAGGCGACGCGGTCGTAGACGGCATGCAAGTGGGAACAGGAGACGATTCCTGGACTCAGTGCACGTTCAAGCATGTGACTGCGCGGGCCTGGGAAAATTCGGTCTACATGGTGTCACCAAAACAAAAATTGGTTTACCTTGTCGGCGGCGAGTTGTTGTTTAATCTAGACAAGCACCGCCCTGACAAATCGTCGTATTCGGTCTGGACCAAATACTTGCATGCAACCGTTCGCGGTACCACTCTTTTAGTGCAGAGCACTTCCGATGGTTCGCGAATTTCCGTATTAGAAGGTACAATCGATGTGACAAACAGAGTCGATCAAAGTGTCGTAACCCTGACACCAGGCTCAGTTTACGAAGTTAAGGCCAAAGACGAAGCCAAGAAAACTTCAGTTCTACCTGCGGATTATGGTGTCACCGATAGTGCCTTCATTTCTATGAGTAGAACGGCGCAAGAAGATCTGGGGCTGGCAGGAACGCTGAACGCCTTCGGTGGAAAGGTTGATTTGACTGCATCTCAACCGATTGATATCACTTTGCCAAGTCTCGATCCAATTGTCTTATTTGACTCGCTTTCAACTACAGTGCTGGGAGAATTGACTTCGCTTCAGCAAGTACTAAACCATCCGCTGCTCAGTTCGTTTGAAACGCCGCTTGCTTCCTTGCCGTTGATTCAGCAAGAAATGCCGGCTTTGAAATCGCCAATGCATTTGACTCAACTGCAAAACGCGACCAGTCTTTTCAAAAGTCTAGAAGTCAGGCAAGTACCTCTAACGAGGGAGTACAACATCGGCTCCGACACTCTGGGCAAACTCAAAGATCGGCAAGTGGCAATTCAGCATTGGGCGCCGACCGGAGTAGTTTCCTGGAGTCGAGATGCGGTGGGCGGTCCACTCTCTAGTATCAACGACAACACGTCTAGTCTAGCTGGTCGCGGTGTCGTCAGCAGCATGAGCGCATTGAACTCGGTTTTGGGTAATCGCGGTGGTGTCGTTCCCGTTTCTTTGACCGGAATTACTTCGGGCTTGACCGGTAATTTGGTCAGACCTGGTGGTGCCAACTTCTCGGTTTCCTCAATCGCCAATCAGGGTGGTGTTCGCGGATCAGTCGGCGGCGGCGGTGGAGGAGGCGGTAGCACCAGCGTGCCTGGCGGTCTGGGTGGAACTCTTGGCGGAATACTCAATGGTGGTGGCCTGGGGGGTCTGCTAAAGTAGCCACTATGTAGGAGAACTACTTTGGTAGAAGATCGGCCCGCAGAACGGAAAATTCCCCATAGAGTAACCTTCGGCGAACTCTTCATGATTTTCGTCGTTACTGCTCTGCTTGCCGGCTTAGCTTTTCAATTCTTCGGCGTCTTCAGAAGATTTGAACTGCAAACCATCAACCATCGTTTTGAAACTCGCCAATGGATTAAGTGGAATCCAAAATTTTTGAGTCGATTGAATCCATTTGTTTTGATCGACTATCACGAGAAAAACGAGATTCCGAAAACCTGGTGGAGTTGGGATTACACCCTGAGCTGGCTGATCGGTGATAACCATCCGCAACCTGCGTTTAAGTATGTCATCTTCAATCGCATGCTCGAGGATGAGCCCCCGAAAGAAGCGGTGAAAAGTCACCCCTGGATGAAGCCGTTGCTGAGTTACCCTTTGCCGCGCGAAACGTTGTCTGAGATGGTCGACTTTTTAGCCGCATCGGGAGCGCGCGCCATTGTTTTAGACTATGACTTCCCGCAATACACGGCCGGCGACAAACAGCTTGCCCGCGCGATCTACAAGACCGGATCCAACATCAACCCTAAGCCGGTCTTGATCGCCAACACCATCCACGCAGTCACCGCCGGTAATATCAACGAGATTCAGCAACCGGTCACCAGAAGCGGTGTCATTCGCGAATTGGAACAGCTCGAGCCCGGTGTCGCCGTGGTCGAGAAATACACCGGCTTGACCGGCGTTTTGCAAGACGAAGATCAAATCGTCCGCAGGTTGGTTTTGAAATTGCGCTTGCAGGACGGCAAAGAATACGATGCTCTCGTGACCAAACTTCTTCGCAGTTTGAATGTGCCGCTCTCGCCCACCACGCCGGAAGTGATCGACATCGATTTCATCTCCGTTCCCAATTCGACCATCTATCCGATTCGGCCGTTGTCTTATTTGCTTGATCCGGAGCTGAAGGCAAAAATTAGTAGTGGTGCAAGCGAAGATGTTTCTCTCAAAGACGCGATCGTTTTGATCGGCGATGGCATCTCCGATGTTTACGACACTCCGCTGACCAACCTTGGTGCCAATCGACGATCCGGCACGGAATTGCTTGTGCAGGGCATCGATACGCTGGCCCGGCAGAGCTGGCTTTACCGCATCACAGTTCCACAAGAATACATTTATATCGCGTTCATGGCGATCATCGGCGGATTGAATTTCGTCGTCTTTAGGTTTTTGACCAGCCCAAAAGGGGACGTGGGTGAGACCTATAAAAAACGCAGAGGGCTGGCGGTCGGAACCGACGTCGGGCTGTTCATCATCTCGCTTCTAAGCGTTTATGTCTTTGCCAATATTTTGTTCTCTTACGCCAATGTAATAGTACCGCTGGTAGTGCCCGCCATCGCCATAACACTTGCTACTCTGGTTACAGTTTTGTGGGAAAGAGATCGAGTCAAACTTATTTCGTTAGGCGAACAGATTCAATCATCGCAAGAAAAGCTGATTCTCGCTCAAGAGAAACACGAGGCACAATTGGCTTACCAGGCTAGTCTTGCCGACCAGCGTGCGATGGAAGAAGATCGCGCCCGTCGACACGATATGGTGCGGCGTTTAAATCATGACCTTAAAGCTCCTGTTTCAGTATTCAATTGGACTGTTGCCAAAGTACTCAAAGATCGCACCGAAGACGATCCGATGTTTGCCGTCTTCCAGCGCCTCAAGCGCAGTTCGGAGCATCTGTCTAATTTGCTCAGTGAGATCGTGCAATCGTTAGCTGAGGAAGAACAAGCTAACGATCGGCAAAAAACACAGATTTGTGAAATTACTTCAGTACTGATTCAACAATCAGAATTGGAAAGATCGCTTGCCGAAATCACAGGCTCCGAGGTGGTTTTAAACCTTCCTGAGGGCGCAGAGCTGACCTGGGTGATTGGCACAGAACTGGAAGTGGCGCGGATTGTCGACAATGTCGTCGGCAACGCGTTGAAGCACAACGCCGCCGGCACACGAGTCGAAATCACGATGCCACCAATCGATTGGAGCGATAGTGAATTAACTATTTCGATCGAAGACAACGGCAAGGGAATTCCAAAAGACGACCTCGATAGAATTTTTCAAACCGGCTTCCGAGTGGTCGGTACACGAGCTGAGGGACAGGGTCTGGGTTTGAGCATCGCCACTTCTCTGGTCACCAAAATTGGCGGCAAAATTGCCATCACAAGTGAGGTCGGTGTCGGGACCAAATTCGATATCACATTGAAAAGGTACAAATCCGACCTCGATGCCACTAGTGATATCAGACTCGATAAAATTGGTTTTCCGTTTGGTAAATTAACTGACATCCCCAAAGATGATGATGACTGGTCGAGGGATTCCGAACAAAATTCGCGGAGCCAATCGCCCTCACAAGCCGACCAGCAAGATCTTAGCGCGCCGAGCTCGATGCCAAGGAGCTAAACTGTAGCGAATGACTAGAGTTTTGATTATTGACGACGATGACTCCTTCGTGGAAATTCTGACCGAATTTCTCGAGGAAGACGGGCTCATTAAGGTAATTGATCGCTGTGGCTCCGAGAAAGAAACTTCGGAATGGCTCAAGCTGGGCAAGCTTGACACCATCGACGCCATTGTTTTGGATTTGCGTTTGCCCTTTGACAAAGGCGATAAACGCACAGACAGTCGCATCGGACTGCGTATTTTGAATTTGTTGCGCGACACTCATCGGTTCTTCGGACCAATCATCGTGCTGACCAACTCACGCGATTCGGCTGACGGCAAAGAAGCGCTGGGCAATGGCTGCGATGGTTATTTGTGCAAGCATGCTCCAGCCGACCAGGTGCCGGTGATGGTTTCTGAACTGAAGATGGCTCTGTTGGGCGATGTAGTAATCGTTTCCAGCGAGATGCGGCACGTCTTTTTCCGCGACGACGTCTCCGCGAAGGAAGCTCGCCTGATGGACCTGCTCAGCCAGGATCGCAGCTGGAGCGAAATCGCCCAGGCTCTCAATTACAAGAGTTCCAAAGCAGCGGCAAATGTCGGCGATCGGATCTTCGATAAAATCTTGACCGAGGAGGATCGCAAGAGGATCCTCGATAACGGCGTCAAGAAAAAAGACTTAGCCCTTGAGGTCTGGCGCGCGCGGCACCGCTCTTGATTTGCGCTTGCTTACGTAGTGGTGCGATTTGTCGCTGTCGGGGAAATCAACGCTGATTCTTCGTCGACCACGCGAATGACGCCGCGCGTACCGTCTACTTCTACGATGGTTCCGTCTTCCCAGAGCTTGGTGGCGCCGGTGACACCGCCTACGCATGGCAAACCATATTCACGTGCCACTAGAGCGCCGTGCTGGAGCAAACCACCGACCTCTAGAATCACTGCTGCCGCGTTGACAAATAGCGGTGTCCATCCCGGATCAGTCGCGCGAGCCACCAGTATGTCTCCGTAGTTCAAAGGCTTCTCGTCTGCGGTGTGAAGAGTTTTAATCGGCCCGCGAGCGACGCCTGCCGATATCGGCGTGCCGGTGACGGTGCCTTCCTCATCGCTATTCACGCGAGTCGGTCTGAGAATGCGCCCGCGTGAGTCGATCAGTGGCGGCAACTGCGGAACTCGACCAAGCTTGTCCGAGTTTTTGCGATTGTCCTGCCCGAGCGCGACCAGGTCGATTTTCTTCTTCGGTACTTTCTTCTCGAAATCTTCTAGCGATAAGTCAAAAACTTGATGGACATTTTCGAGCCGCCCTTCTTTGACTAATATTTCTGCTTCTTGAAGTATTCGAGTTCGCAATGCGTCAATTGCATAAATCAAGCAATACTTAGGCGTTTCGCGATAACCGCCGAAGGTTTCCCAGCATCGATAGAGGAATTTGAAACGACTGAGTTTGCGATCGTCTTTTTTCTCCAGAAATTTGCAAATTTCTTGACAAGCTTCGTCGCGCAATTTGCGATTGTTTTCGTATCGCATAAGCGGATTGTTTTTACCATCCGCGCCCGCTTGCAGTGTGCCGACCTGATCGAACAGAAGCGTTGCAGTATCTCGATTTCTCGGTGCTTCGATGTCGAGTTCGCGAGGTCCCCGGTGCCCATACTTGCTTAGAAAATCCTGCCACCGTTCCATGAACTCGGGCGACAAAGTTTGATCCTGAATGTCGTTGGTTCTTGAACCAGAGTCCGGAGGCAGTTGCTGAGCCAGATCATAGAGAGCCAGTCCCATCTCGATGGTGACATTGTATGGCATCGCCAATTCTAAATTCTTCAAATATTTTTCGTCGACGCCCGCCGCGGTTCTTTTGATCCGCTCAAGCGACAATCGCGAAGCAGCTAAACCAGGCATGATGAAATCTGCGACGACCTTGATGCCGCGCCCCATAAGTAGATGTGCGACCTGGTTGATAGTGCCGGGCGATTTGGCCAATTGCTTGATTTCTTCCCGGTAACTAGCCAGCTCTTTTTGCGTTCTTAAATGCGCTTTCTCCGGGAAAGTCCTGCAATACAAAACTGGTGGCATCCGTGTCAGTATTTTAGGCGCTGCTTTTAACGCAATGAAGTTAGGCCAGATCTGGTGGTCCGCGTAGTAGTTCGGTTCTACTTCATCCAGAGCCTGTGCTGAGAGTGGATCCATAATCGTCAAAAGGTTGTGGACTGTTTCTTGTCCAAAGATATGCATCAAGTGCGACAGCACCGCATAGAGTCTGCCATCGGTCGGACAAACGATGCTGTGATTCACGTCGGCTTTGACGAACTCAATGCCGATCACTTCTTTGGGCCAATCTGTGAGCAGTCTGCGAAGCACGGATGTGCCCATCACCGACATGGGCTTCTCCAGCGCTTGTACAGCAAGAGTGACATCCCAATAGAGCTTTCGCTTTTCACCCGGGGGTGTGATCACTGATGGTGGCAGCGGCACAAATGACGTCACCGGTCGGGCTTGCAAAATGTACTCATGGTCACCATCCAGCGCCCATTCCACATCGACAGGTTTTTGATAAACCTCTTCCAACGTTTTTATGTATCGCGTCAAAGATAAAACGTGACCGTCGGAGATGGCAAAATCGTGTGACGCCGCGTCATCCTGAAGCGTGGTTGTGCCGCCTTCGGCGTTGAGCATGATGCGCTCTTCTTTGGCGCCGAGCACACGTTCTTTTATTCGCATCGTCACTTTGTCGATGATGATCGTGTCAGGTGTGCACACACCTGATACCACCGATTCACCCAGTCCGAAGTTGGCGTTGAACACTGCCTCATCATAATCATTGTTGAGCGGGTTGATTGAGAAGGCGACACCAGAGGCGGTGCTATTGATTTGTTGTTGAACAACTACTGCGATGCTCGGATCATGGATGTCGAAGCCGTGTTGTCCTTTATATGCCAGTACACGAAAATCGAGGCTGGATGAAAATGCAACCAGTACAGCTTCGAGAATTTCAGATCGCTTGACGCCCAACACGGTCTCGTAACCACCGGCGAAGGATGATCCTTCCAGGTCTTCGGCGGGCGACGATGACCGCACTGCAAACAACGTGTTCGATTCGAAGACTTTGAGAAACTCTTGAACTGCCTCAGCCTGGGAAGGAGAAAATATGAATTGTCTCGCTCTGGTTTTCAACGCGTCGCATCGGCTTTTCAGATCCTTGACGTCGGATGAAACGAAAGCCTTCCACTCGTCTGTGAGCTTGAGTGTGTCGAGCCAGTCCTGGAAAAATTCGACGGTCAACACGAAGCCTGGAGGCACGGGCAGACCAAGCTGGGTCATTCGAATCAATGATTGACCTTTGCCGCCAACTTGGTTGAGCTGCGCGGTCAACGCGCCAGGAAATGGAACGATCATAAGAGAAGCCCCGGTCGGAAGGGTCTATATCCCGTCAGTTTATCATGCCCGGAATACTCCGCGGGGTATGTTTTTGAGCGCGCCACATGCCAAGCTTTAGACGATCTTTCTAGGTTCGAAGCGGATCGAAAAACATTCAATTCAGGGTTCGAACTTCATTTGCAAAAAAACTGGTTGATACCAAATACGATGCGCACCTTATGTGGTGCCGCCGGCTGATAACGGATCTGATCGTAGACAGTTCCTCTTTGCTACGTTAAAGTTCGCTTAGAAAGGGGCTTAGCGATGAAACGAAAACGCTTTCTCACATTGGTATCATTCCTGTTATCTCTGCTTTTGAGTTCGTTGAACTTCAGCGACATCGACTTTTTGTACGGTCCGGGTTTTGGTGCCCGAGTGGTCTCAATCGCTGATGGTGACACCATCACGGTGATGAAGCGGCGGCGCAAAGTGAAGATTCGATTGTATGGAATTGATTGTCCAGAAAAGTTGCAAGAGTTTGGCCTCCAGGCTCGAGCGAAAACAGTTTCGCTGACTGAAGGTCAATTAGTCAGCATCATCCCGGTCCATCAAGATCGTTATGGCAGAACGGTTGCGTATGTTCTGCTTGCGGACGGAACTAACGTCAATTACAAGCTCGTGTCTGAAGGATACGCCTGGTGGTTTCGCGCATATGCGAAAAAGGATGCTCAATTCGCCTGTCGTGAGTTGTTAGCTCGGACGCAGAAGAAGGGCTTGTGGTCGAGCGATGATGCGATTGCGCCGTGGCTGTTTCGCAAGGGCGTTGCTATCAGCACATCAACCGAAGAAGAAGCCGAAGTAGTTTATTAATTCGGAGCCGCGACTACTTGCCTGCGTTGCGCCGGTACTCTGCCTTTGGATGAATCATGATGCCGCCGCGCGGTGTGAATTTTCCAATCACGACCAGATACTCGGGCTCGAGTAAATCAATTAAGTCATTGGCGATCTGATTGATACACGCTTCGTGGAAGCTGCCGTGCTGCCGAAATTGACCCAAGTAGAGTTTCAATGATTTGCTTTCGACTAGTTTCTCGCGTGGAATGTATTCAATTTCGATGGTGGCAAAATCAGGTTGACCGGTGATCGGACAGAGACTGGTGAACTCTGACGCGCTGATGGACACGGTTCCAGTCACTCCATTGGGGTTGGAGCTTTTGCCATGGTAAGGATTTGGAACGGCTTCCAGGGTGGTGGCATCAGGATTTTCGTAGCGGATGTCGCTTTTATTTCCGAGGTGTTTCAAGTCTTGCATCACAGGTACCTGGCTGGGAGAGTGGTTTTGGTCATTTTGAATCAGCGTTGGCAGCGTATGATTCGTTAGCGTAAGAAAGGAACAAACGTGAAGACTAAGTCCACCGATGGTGGCATGCGCAGTTCTTATCGCACGCCAATTATTTTGTGTAATTGTAGCGTCAGGCTGTGTCCGTATTTTTGAGCGATCTCGGAAGCGGCGGCAATGTTTTTGCGATTCTTCTTTTCGTCCTGCTCGTCCAATGGCATGACGTAAATTGGAACATCGGGCTCGGGTTTGGCGATGTTCGATTTCTCACCTTCGCTCTGTGTGGACATCAAAGGCAGACCATCGGCAGGATCGCAATTGTCGGCCGAGACCACGTATTTGAAGGCGGTTGCACGACGTCTGAGCTGATCGTTGATCTTGGCCGTTTTAGGACTGACGACAATGTGCAATCGTTTATTCTCTGGAAGCTCAACCCAGAGCGTACCGTTAGTTTCAATTTGAACTTCGAGCCCCTCCTCCAAAAGCCGCTCGACCAGAGGCGCTATGTTTTGGCGAAAGGGTTCGCCACCGGTAATCACTGCCAACTTGGTGGTATCACCGGCGAGGTCACGGCTATTTTCTACCACTTCGTCGCAACTGGGATGCCAATTCGAAGATTCGAAATCGGTGTCACACCAGAAGCATCGCAAGTTACAGCCAGAGAGCCGTATGAAGACTGCGGGCTTTCCTGCAAATGGTCCTTCACCCTGCAGCGAATGGAAGATCTCTTGAACCCAGAGGATTTTTCCGTCGGACATTTCTTGTTGTCGAATTGGATTGTTACCGAGCATGAGTCGATGCTCCGGTTAACGAAGTCCTGACGACAAGCGGGTCGGCAACGCCTGCCTGAGCGAATCCTTTGGCTCGCAAAACGCAGGCATTACATTCTTGGCACGGCGGCACCGCACCGTTATAACAAGTGGTGCTCAAAGAAAGAGCTTCTAAACAGCCCGGCATCGTCAATGCCAGCTCAACTGTTTCTTTCTTATTCAAATGCATTAGTGGTGCGACAATCCGGATCGGGCGGTCTAATCCGTTGCTGATTGCTGTTTCCATGCTGCTAATGAAGCTTTCACGACAATCGGGGTAACCGGCAAAATCTTCTTGCGACACACCGATGACGATCGCGCCGCAGTTGTGCACATAGGCTCTGCTGGCTGCAAGCGACAGAAACAAAATGTTTCGGCCCGGTACAAATGTGCTCGGCAATTGACCGTCCGAATTGCTGGCGCCGCTTGAAGAACCGTTGTCAGTCCCCGAAGCGGGTATCTTCTGATCGGAGTCAGTCAGCGAACTGAGTTTTGCAAAAACACTTCCCAGTTCGACAAGATCTTGTTGAACGCCCGCCAGTTGAGCTATTTCTATGGCACTGTCTAATTCGATTGCATGCCGTTGTCCATAATCGAACGTGATAGCGCGCACTTCTGCAAACTCTTGTTTTGCCCAAAATAAGCACGTCGTGCTGTCCTGTCCGCCGGACAGAACCACCATGGCTTTGTTGTGGGTGTCGGGAGTCGTGCTCACGGTACCAATCTACTCATAAAAACGGGCGCCGTAAGTATAACCTTTTAGGTCTATATAGATGGGCTTTCCGGTATTTTCGGGTTCAAATCAGTTAACGGTTGCTGAATGTTGCAAAGTGCTCAAGGCTCGACGGCTGGCGCTTCTTCGCTATTAATTTCACGCCAAACCCCGTCTCTACCTCGAATTTCATGGGGCAGAAACCTAGCTTTATACTTCATAGAACGACAATCTTTAACGAAGTAACCAAGGTAGACGTAAGGTAAATTCAGCTGTCGCGCCCTTTCGACAATAGCGAGAATCATCCATGTGCCGAGCGAACGTTTGGGTTGATCAGGAGTATAAAACGAATATACCGCAGAGAAGCCGTCCGGCAGTGGATCTACATATGCCATGCCAATCAACTTTTGGTCGAGGTAGTGACACCATTCTTCGATCGCAAAAGGGTTGTCCGAAAGTGAGTTTAAATGCGATATGGAATTCCTGATATCGGGGCTTGGCCAGCCGATCTCGCTGGAGTGATGTTTGTGATGTTGCATGTAGAGATCGAGTGCTTCGCGGCTCAAATGTGCTGAACCGATTTTGATTTGAACGTCTTGATTGCTCTTGATTGCGCGTTTTTGGCTGCGATTGGGGACAAACTTATCGACCACAATCCTGATTGGTTGGCACTCCACGCACGAGCCGCATGCCGGGCGGAAGAGCGCGTGACCGTATTTGCGCCAGCCCGCACGAATTTTTTCCATGTACTCTAACGGCGTAAGTTCACTTACATACTCGTACTCCAGCCGCCACTGCCTGTCGGGCAGATAGCCGCACTGGTCCGGCGATGATAAAAACTTACCGACAACTTTCATTAATACAGACGCGTCTCACATTCTTACTTTTAAGAGTATGGGCTTTTCAAAGTTTTCGCAACTATGGAGACTGTTATTGTTCTAAACCAGACATCTCTTTTTCAAAATCGGTGTCATATTTTTCCTTGGTTAGCTTGATGCCGATGGCCTGAAGTCGCTCCTTCGCATTCGGTGAGATGCGGTTGCAGTCTCTGGTATCCAGTGTTGTTCCAAGTCTGGTCTTCTCTAATTTGAGAGCACACAAATATCTCACACCTCGATCGGTTATGTTGTTTTTACGCAAATTCAGTTTTTCAAATGTCATATTCCTGAACTGGGCCAGAGAGTCATCATTGATACTCTGGCAGCCATCCAGCATCAGAAACCTCAGGTTTTTGTTCTGTGAGATTCCAGTCAACTTTCGAACATTTGTGTTCGAAAGATCCAGGTACTTCAGATCTAGCTTGGGCAGAGCCTCGAGGCACCCGTCATCGAGAAATTTGCAGTTAGAAAGAGTGAGCTGGCGAATCGGGAAATGCGAAGCCAGGTAAGACACCGAATTATTTGTGATTGGGTTGGACGAGAGATCCACAGTGTCACAACCTTGAAAATCCAGAGCGCGAATATCGTCGTCGGTCAGCTTCAATTTCGCCAAATGGATTTGTCGAAACTTTTCAGGCGTATGCTTTAGAAACGTATTCAAGTTTTTGACGGTAACGCCGGTGTTTGCTAGATAGAGCCTGACCAGCTTTTTTTTCTTGCACAAATATTTGAGCCCGGAACCGTTAAGCGTCGGATTGTCTTCCAGTGATAAGGTCGCCAGGCTTGGATAATTTGCGATGATTGCGATGGACGAATCTTTTATATCGGAATTCTTGAAACTGATAGATGAAGCGGATGTCTTGCCAAGCCTCTCCAGCATCTGATTTGTAAATCCTTTCGAATTGAGGAAGGTGACCGTCCGGAGTTTTTGGGACTTGATGATCGCTTCGATCAGTTTTGGAGTTACAGTGCAGTCTTCGATTTTTACTTCACGGAAAGGTTCCGCTGCCAGCAAAGTAGCTGTTTGCTCTAAGTCCATCGCCGGGGTGACGGTCAACGTTTTTTGCTTTCGGGAGATTATTTCTCTTACTCGTTCGAGCCCGTTGCTATCCTCACTTAATGCTTCAGGACTATTGGCAGGATCTTTACTTCGATCGTTAGAGGCGGCAACATTTTGCGCATCGACCATGGCGTCAGAAAACATCATTCGGAATGTCAAATAACCGATTAGTGATACGACAACGATGGCACCGAATGTGATGGCAGCCGCCGATATTTTAGATGCTCGTGTTTGCTTCAGCGCCTGCGAACTGGCCTGGCGCCAACTGTGCACTGAATTTCTCAAAGCGTGACCGTAGTCAAAGCTTGCAGTCACTGGTTTGGGAGAAACACTAGAGGCGATGTCTTCTTGATCCTGCAGTTTGCTGAGCTCCGCTTCTAATGCGATCTTCAGTGTCTCGCTGGTCTGAAACCGATTGGCCGGATCCTTTTCCAGAGCCGTCGAAACTATTTTTTCAAGACCAACGGGAATGTTGTTCCCTTTGCTATTTAGAGCCGGCGGCACTTCCGTCAAGTGCATCATCAAAGTGGCGTTGATGGTATCACTTATGAATGGCGGACTGCCGGTCAAACACTCGAACAAAACGCAACCACAGCTGTAGATATCGGAGCGCGCGTCGGTGCCTTTGCCCGAAATTGCCTCCGGACTCAAGTAATACGGCGTGCCCATAGTGACACCAGGAGTGGTGAGAGATTGTTCTTTATCGACTAAACGAGCTAACCCGAAGTCGACAATTTTGAGTTTTTCCTCGCCGTCTTTGTTCTGAATAATCACGTTACTCGGCTTGATATCTCGATGCAGGACGCCTTTACTGTGAGCATGGGTTAGAGCGTCGCACAGTTGGATCATTAATCGGCAAGCTCTTGCCGGTGACAATTTGCGTTCCTTTTCTAAAAGAAATTGCAAGTCGAAGCCGTTGAGATGTTCCATAACCAGATAGGGGCGCGAATTCTCATGAATGCCGAAGTCGAGAACGCTAACGACGTTAGAGTGTTGCAACCGGCTTGCCGCCTGAGCCTCGCGCTGAAATCGAGCCACTGTGGTCGGTTCAAACCCATCATGCAAAACCTTAATTGCAACATCGCGCTGCAAGTAAGAATCATAGGCATGGAAAACCGCTCCAGTAGCACCGCTTCCCAGACATTCAATGGTCTGGAAACGGTCAGGGACTCCATTTTTCTCGGTCTGCTGGTCAGCCATTCTGCCGTTTAATTTCGGCTTTCCTTCGGGTTACTCGATTGCTATATGCCCAGTGGAGGTCAAGTTAGAGCGTTTACACCCGGGCACGTGGCAAATAATGGTTGGGTTCGGGCGACTAACTTGCTGCCGTTTAAAACTCGACAGCCGACGCTGCTATGCCTTCGGTTCTGTTTTTTAGTTTTGTCTTGCTGGCGGCATCGTCTTTGAGAAACGCGTTGAAAAAATCCAACGTTGTTTCAGCTATCGTTTTGCGCGGGAGGTCCTGGTTCAAATACTCTGATGCCAGTTTGTGTTCGCCTTTGACACCTCCTGAGAAGCTCAGGTGGTCGGCATCTTTGATTGCTATGAGCATTTTCGGTGCTTTCGCTTTTTCAAACAAAAACTTTTTATCGTCTTGTCTTCCGGATGCTGGTTCTTTGTCACCATATTCGAACAAGACAGGCACCTTGACTGATTCTAAGTCGTTGTCTGAGCCAACCGCGTAGACATGTTCATTGACCGGCCCGGATAGTGCCACCACCGCTTTCACTCTGGCATCATGCAGCGACGGAGAAGCACCAGCAAGCAGGAGGCTTGTCCACGCCCCGAATGAGTGTCCGAATAATCCGATGCGCTCCTCGTCGAGGTGCTGATACAAAGGGCTTTTCGAATCTTTGTTCGAACCGATTATTTTCTCGATGGTTTGCTTTAATTGAACTGGTCGATAAGCAAAAAGAATTCGACCCTCGCGAGATGATTTGTTTAAGCCGAGTTCTCGGAGCCAACTGATGTACTGCGCTGTTCGCATCCAGAGGTATCCGTCAAAGGGCACCGGTTGGTCTATGCGTGCGACATAAACAGTGTCGAGATAATCGGGCGCGACGACAATGTAGCCGCTGCGAGCCAGTAGTTCACAAACGAAAAACGAGCTGGTACCGGCCCCGGTGGCGCCATGTGAATAGAACAGAACGGGAAATTTTCCCTCGGCGATTGGCGCATCCAGCTTCGCTTCGGATGCGATTTTGTTTGAGCCGATCGGATATGAGAAGTCGTCTGATTTCTTAGCGTCGGAGCTTGGATACCAGACTGCAATTTTAAACGGCACTGGTTGTTCGCGGTATGCATATTGTTCGGACAAAACGGTGTAGCCAATCGAATAAGAAGAAGTCGTTTCGGTGGACGTGGCGTGTGAGTTTGATTGTTCGGATTTGGCTGTAGATGGGGAAGAAGATGCTTCGACAGAAGGCGACAGGCTCGGTGCTTTGCCTTGCGCCTGCAGTGGTGAGTGGGTAGTGACGGCAATCGTGAGGGCGATGAAAACTTGCCAGGCCTGTTTCGATTTCACGTTCATCCACCTGATCAGTTTGCTTTGCCGGTATCGCGTTTCGTCAGTTTCCGTTTCGTTTGCTTCAGATTCGAGACGACTTACCGCCGATCTGCTCGATTCGCCGATACCGCGGTGATCCGCTCGTGTTCGGCTTTCTCGCTTGCGAATCCATAGTTTTTAATGACGCTGGAGAACCAGTGACCGCTTTTTTTGATAATTCGATCCTGCGTTTTAAAGTCGACATGGATGATTCCAAATCGTTTGGAATATCCGAATGCCCATTCGAAATTGTCGAGCAGCGACCAGACAAAATATCCCGCCAGATTGACACCCTCTTCCATGGCGATTCGCGCCTGGAGCAGGTGATCGCGCATGTAGTCGCGGCGGTTGGTATCTTCTACGGTGCCTTCTGTTGTGACGACGTCGTTGAAGGCGGCACCATTCTCGGTGATATAAATTGGTGGCAAATTATACTCGTGAGAAATTTCAATCAGCATTTTGCAGAATGCTTCCGGAGCAATCTCCCAGTTCATCTCTGTGTACTCGGAACCGGGGATACGCTCAACTGGACCGTCTTTTGAACAAACCGTTCGAGTATAGTAATTGATGCCGAGGAAGTCGAGATTTTGAGAAATCAATGACATATCGCGTGGTTTTACAATCGGCGCGTTTTCGCCGTACTCGGTCCAGATATCCGGTGGATAATATGCTTTGAAAAGTGGATCGAGATACCAGCGCGCTTCTCTCGTCCAAGTTTTTCTGGCCGCTTCCACGTCTTCAGGCGAGTCGGAAGCCGGAGCGGTTGGTCGCATGTCGAGCGCGATGCCGACGCGTGCGCTTGGATTGTCGGCGCGCAGTGCTTGAGTTGCTTTACCGTGCGCAACCAAAAGATGGTGCGCGACTTGCAACGAAGTCTTCTGCGATTTTATTCCAGGCGCCATCAAACCGTCGCGGTGACCGATGTTGGCGATCACCCAGGGTTCATTTATCGTGACCCAGTTTCGCACTCGATCGCCAAGATGTTTTGATAACACCGCGGCATAATCGCAAAAATAAGAACTGACTTCGCGGTTGGACCAGCCACCGATATCTTGCAAAGGTTGAGGCAAATCCCAGTGATACAGCGTGGCGAACGGCTGAATTTGCGCTTCTAAGAGTTTATCGACGAGCCGATTATAGAAGTCGAGTCCGGCCAGATTGACGAGACCTTTACCGTCCGGAAAAATTCTTGGCCACGAAATTGAAAATCGATAGGCTCTGATGCCCAGCTCTTTCATGAGCGCGATGTCTTTGTCGAGGCGGTGATAGTGATCGCACGCGACATCACCGGTATCAGAGTTTAAAATCGTTCCTTCAGTGTGAGAAAAACGATCCCAGATCGATTCGCCTTTGCCGTCTTCGTTCCACGCCCCTTCAATTTGATATGCCGCAGTGGCGGCACCCCAGAGAAAGTTTCGGGGAAAAGTAACGCAGTATTCCGCTGTCGGAAAGCTTACGTCTTTATCGGCCATGGATGGATTCCTCGACTTCTGGTTGGTATCACGCCTGGTGCCGATCTGAAACACAGATTGGCTCAAGGGAGAATGTTTCTCTCAACGGCTAACGACAATTTCCGTTAACGACGTCGGGCGTAAGCAGTCAGGATACCGAATTGAAAGAGATTAGTCCATTAAAATCGAGGCTCCTGATACAGGAGCTTCGTTTCTATTGGCCTGGGACCTTATAAGCCGGTCCTGGAGAGATGCAACCGTTGAGCGTTGCCACTTTCGCTTCGATGCTTCTTAAATATAGGTCGTTGACAAGTTCGACAAGATAGCCGAAGTCGTCTGTAGACTCCTCGTCCCAAAGTCTTTCTTCGAGTACCTCGAGGAGTTGTTGATAAGAAGCTGTGTCAGGGATATTCATTTTTTTTGTTCACATTCTAGAGACCGTTGTTGGTCTATTTGTCATAACTACTTGCCTGGATCTTTTAGGAGGAAAACGATTATTGTTGCTACCACGGGCAGTGCAAAACTGGCACCGTCGATGAGACCACACATTACGCCCTTTCCGTTCCCCCACATTTCGATCCGACTATTCGAACATATCTGTGTTAGTGGAAGGGTGTGAGGACCAAAATGTTTCAATCGACGAGTGTATGCAACGCACTTGTAACAATTGAGCGGGCGCGAAATGTCGAATTGGCCATAACTACGGATGGTGGCACCAAATTCGAAAGACCAGCTGCGTTAAAGCCGAAAGACCAGCTGCGCTAAAACCCAAAGACCCGCCGCATTAGAGCCGACCGTCCGGCTGCATTAAAGCCGAAATACTAGCCCGTTGGAGCTAGTCTTTCGTTTATCTGTACGAGTTGCTTCGAGGTTCAGTAACTCGATATGCCTCTATCAGGTGATCTGTTCGGCGTAGTATGATCGCATCGAGCGGTACCGGCGATCCAGCCACAGCTGACATCTACCGACTCAAAAGAGGAACGCCTAAAACTATGAAAGTTATATTCGCCGTCGACGATTCCAAGTACAGTGATTACGCGCTTGAATCCGTCAGTTCCAGACCCTGGCCGACGGGTACACAGTTTCGGCTCTTAAGTGTGCTCGAACTGTCACGTCAGTCCGAAGAGATTCATGAAAAACTTGTAGCCGGAGTCAAGCAGCTGCTCAAAACTAAGGCTGACATGCTCACCACGCTCCATCCGGGCAGCCAGGTCGACACAAGAATCATGCAAGGAAGCTGCAAAGAAGCAATTTTGCAGGAAGCTGGAGATTGGGGTGCTGACCATATTGTGGTTGGGTCTCACGGACGCAAAGGAGTTCAGAAGTTTCTTCTGGGGAGCGTGGCGGAAGGCCTGCTGGGACAAGCGCATTGCACCGTTGAAATCGTTCGGCTTAAAAACGCAAAATCTGAATAGATGCAAAGCCAGTGTCATGGAAGTGATACTGCGTTGATCGCGATCTACGAGAATGAAATGATTAGTTCTGGTAGATCATAAAGTAGGTGACTACTGGTAAAGACAAACATCGTCGAACCAGAAGTATGAAGGACGGATTTAAATGAAGGTTGTAGTACCAGTTCAAGATGCCAAGTGTGCCGACACATTAGGCGCATTTATTCGCAATTATCCATGGCCGACGGATATGGAATTCCAAGTCGCGCACATCGTTCAGCCGGTTCTCGTCAACAGTTTCATGAGTCTGCTGCCAGCGCCGTTGACTTTATCAATCATCGAAGAGCGAACCAGAGAAGGCGAAGTGATCGTAAAAAGACTATCAGATACGATCAAAGAAGCTTTTCCATCCGCGCGAGTAAGCGAAGTGTTGATCGAAGGCGACGCCAAATCGGAAATAGTTTCGCTTCTCGAGGAGTCGGACGCCGATCTGGTAGTGTTGGGTTCGCATGTTAAGACAGCCATGCAGGGAAGCGTTTCCAGAGCGGTTGTTGCCCATAGCCCCTGCTCTGCCATGGTGATTCCGATCGAACAACGCGAACCTAAAAAGACCAAGGATAAGCTCCACATAATAGTTTAGTGGCATGCTCTTCCGTCATGGCTCAGTTTGATTTTGTTTTCGGTTGTTTCTCTGGAAACAGAATGAAATAGTTTGCAAAATTTCTAGATTGTGTTCCGAATGCAGTTTTCAGATCACCGATCGCTCTAACCTTCGAACGTGCCGCTTCGTCCCGCTGGCAGAGTGACCCTGAATGTGGTGCCTTTGCCAGGTTCACTCTCGACTGAGACCGAGCCTGAATGTCGTTCCACTGCGGCTTTCACGATTGATAACCCGAGACCGGAACCGCCCACATCTCGTGAGCGTGACTTATCCACTCGATAAAATCGATCGAAAATATTGCCGATACTATCTGCAGGTATGCCGACACCGTTGTCTGAAACACTGATCGTAATGTTCTGATCTTTTTGGTCTAGAGAAACCAAAACCCTACCATTCGTATCGCAGTACTTGATGGCGTTATCCACGAGATTATTAACGATCTCCAAAAGCGACTCGTGGTGCCCGTAAATATTCGCTTCCACCTTGTTGTCCATAACGATTTCGATGCCGCGTTCTCTTGCTCTCGGCACCAATTCCGATACCACGGCATCTGTCAACTGGTGAAGTGAAACACTGGTTCGCATCATCTCCGCCTCTGGATCTTCGATGCGAGCGAGGACAATTAGATCTTTGGACAAGTGTCGCAGGCGCTCGCTGGCACGTTCCATAATTTGTAAAACATCTTCAGACATCTCGCCCAGCTTATGCGGATCTCGAAGAGTTTCAAGACACGCCTCAATGGTGGCAACAGGTGTGTTTAACTCGTGACCGGCATCAGCGACAAATCGTCTCAGCATGAGTAATGTTCGCTCAATCGGCTTGACGGCTTGACCCGAGAAAAGGTACGCGCAAATTCCAACACCGGCAGCGATAAATGGTGCCACCACCATTACTACCATAAAAAACTGCTCAATTGCATCATCTTGAGGTCGGGTCGATACTTGCAATTGTATGTATCCATACTGTTTCCCATCGTTTTCAATTTTGGAAAACATTGAACGTAGTGATTTTTCCTCATTGCGAATTTTCAGCGTGCCGTTATGCAGTTGTTTAACTCCCTCAGGACCATATTCTTCAACCGCTTTGCCGGTGGTATCAAACAATTGCACGGTCGCGAGAATCGGTTTGCCTTCCGCCTCATCCGACCAGTCCTCGAGACTGGCATGACCATTCACGACCTTCACCGAGGGGCGCACTTCGGCAATCAAATCTTCCAGCCCAACGTCCACCGAACGCATCAGGCTGACTTTGAAAACCATCATCGACGCAATGCTATCTACCGAATAAAGCAACATCACCATGCAGACGAACCAGAGCGCTAGCTTGATCCGAATGCTATTAACCATCGGCGCTCTGTAGCTTGTATCCGACTCCATAAACCGTAGCGATGATGGAAGGTTCCCCCGGCGTGTCAAGCTTCTTCCTCAACCTTGTAATGTGACCCCTCACGCTATCGTTATGCGCAGAAGTGTCGGACTCCCAAACGTTCTCAAGAAGTTCTTCAGGGCTAAACACTCGTTGAGGGTGGCGAACAAAGAACTCTAGCAGACGGAACTCTTTAGGCAACAAGTGCACTTCTGCGCCGTTTTTCAGCACCTTATGCTGGTCCGAATCGACCTGGATGTCGCCGAGTTCGAAAATGTTGGAGCCGGCAACGACGCCTCTGCGCAACAATGCTTTGACTCGAAACTCCAGCTCCTTCAAGTGAAATGGTTTAGTCAGATAATCGTCGGCACCGGCCAGAAATCCCATCTCCTTGTCCTGGAGCGAGGTCTTGGCGGTGAGAAACAAAATCGGAGTGGCGCCTCGTGATTGACGAAACTCTCTGCAGACGTCAAAGCCGCTCATGCCGGGCAGCATTACGTCGAGGATTATAACGTCGAATTTGGCGACTTTAAGTCTATGAAGCGCGGTGGCTCCATCGTGTACGACTTCTACAAGGTGATGTTCTCGGGCTAACCAGTTGTTGATTAGCGATGAAAGATCGACTTCGTCTTCGACGAGAAGAACTTTTGCCATTGAAATTGAGACCTCTGTGTTACCACTATAAGGTTATCAGAGGATGATGATTGTGTTGACCAGTCCGATCACAATTTCATCACAGTTAGCTGCTGAAAACTGGTAGGACAGAACTCGAGTTGAGCACCATCGGCGCTACCACACCAAACTAGTTGGTGTGCATGAACTCAACTTCCTCATGTTCATCGGCGTTGGCATCTCCTGCTTTCGCTTTGATCACCTCGACTGAGCAGGGAGATTTTTTCAAAACTTCTTCAGCCACGCTTCCCAACAAAAGATGCGCAATTCCTTTTCTTCCATGCGAGCCTAAAACAATCAGATCGGCTTCCCAACGCGCCGCCGTATCGCAAATCGTCTCGGCGACTAAACCGGCTTCAACCGATACCAGGATTGGGTTGAGCGGAAGCGCTTCCTGCAATTTTCTGCCGCCGTTGCCACTTATCTCAGCGCATTCGTCATACATTTTGTCTTCGATGCTCCCCGCCGGTGGTGGCACAATTCCAACTCCTAAGTCGGCTGGAATAGGTTCGACGACTGAGATCACCATGAACTGGTCTTCGTTTTTCCAGGGACGATTCGCGACGTAGTCGAGCGCTCTCATCGAGCATTCCGAACCATCGATCGCCACTAAAGTTTTCATAAGTCTCACCTCTCGATTGTGCCTTGACGGTTAACAGATGTATGGGCACGTCACAGACATCTCCTCTCGTAGCACAGATACGCACTTTCGAGGCGCCGAACCCTTCACAAATCGTACCCTTATAGCTAAATAAGGTGGACAGAGTTTGAGGCTCGACGTATCCTCTAATCAGAATGATCGCCCTGTGGTTTGGGTTTTAAACGATGACCTTTCGGTTTGACGCCCTTAAATTTGCCCTTTTAACCTTGCTCTGCTTGTTTTTGCAGCCGCAAGCAGCCACAGTTTGCATGGCACAAGAATCACAATCTGCAAAACCAGTCAGAGAGCTGAAAATGCCGACCAGAGTGCCTGACGCGCCTGCCCGGCAGCCGCGCGCCCCTCGGGTTGTGAGCAATGTGCTCCTGATTATGCCGACTGAAGAAGCTAAAAGTACTAAACCAAAGACTGGTAGCTCGGTAACTAAAGACGCGCAGAAGTCCGCTCCGAATAATGCCGGCGATCAACCCGGCGATCAACCAGGTGATAAAGCCGCTGGCTCTGTCACACGTTCCGGCGTCACCCACTACGGCGCAGGCGCCACCGCGCTCAACAAAGCGAAAGCCATCAAATCCAATAAAGAACCGACGGAATCGCCGGATGACGACGAAGAAGGTGAAAGCGAAGATCTGATGACGACGCTTCGAACAATGGGCGGACAGGTCGTCGACACGATCGGTCAGGGCGCGTTGACTGTTTGGGTTGTGAAATTCGACACTCAAGATCGTTTTCTCAAAGCCGAAAAGCAGTTAACCAACGACACTCGCGTAAAAAGTTTGCAACGCGATTACCTGTACAAAACCAATATCGTCGACTCATCATTGTTGGCTGTCACACCCGACGATCCCTATTACGCCTCGCAATGGTACTTCGATGCACTGAATGTTCTGCCCGCCTGGAAGCTCAGCAAGGGCGGACCGAACGTCATCGGTGTAATCGATTCAGGCACGAATGCGCAAATCGACGACCTGAAAAACAAATGCTCAAGTGGTTTCGATGCCATCAATAGAACCGACGGACAAGATGATGTTCACGGGCATGGCACCATGGTTGCCACCACAGCAGCTGCCACCGCCAATAATGGCACGGGAACTGCCGGACCGGCAACTCTTTCCAACATCTATCCTGTGCGCGTGGGCTATTCCAACGGTGAGGTTTCGGTTTCTGCAATCGTAAGAGGAATTGAACGATGCGGTCAGATCGGAGTCAAAATCATCAACATCAGCTCCAATGGTAATCCGCCTTACACATTCGCCAACCGAAGGTTCAACCGTGTTTTGCATGAATACCTCCAGTGGTATCACGACGAGAAGGACGGTCTGGTCTTCAACTCCGCGGGCAATTCGGGAACCCGCGATCGCACCAGTCGCAAGCCGTATTTGATTTGTGTTTCCGCAATCGATGAGAATTATTCGCTAGCCGATTTCTCGACCATCGGCGGACCCGTCTGGTTTACTGCGCCAGGCACCAACATCTTCTGCACGGATAAGTCGGGTCACATCGTGTCGGTTAACGGCACGTCGTTTAGTTCGCCACTCTGCGCTTCCGTGGCTGCGCTGATCTGGGGCGCGAAGCCAAGTCTCACCAATCTTCAGGTCGAACGGATAATGATCGATACCTCCCGCAAGTCGAAAAAGCGAGACTGGAATGCCTACTTTGGATTCGGCATGCCGGATGCGGAAGCCGCGATGAAGAAAGCTCTAGGCACTAGCAAACTTTTCCCTCTGACGCGCTGGCCAGTAAAATAACTCAGTCAACTATCCGAAAATGATTCAGCTATCTCTAAAGTGATCAGCGTGAACCAAATGATTCAGCTAATTAAACGTCTACTCATACAACTGCTTGCTCAACTGTCGCGTTTACGACCTCGACCCCATGGAACGCAGCTGGACATCAGCGATTTGGTAGACCTTAAGAATGTTTCCCAAAATGAAAATAATGATAGAAGTTGAATGATGCGTACAAGAACGGCTCTTCATCAACATTCTCAATGTTTTGCAGCTCATAAAATCTGATAGTTCAGACGAATCTAATCAGCTCTTAACGCATTCTTTCAGCCGTAAATGCTCTCACAGCAACGCTCTGCAGAATTATAAACGGAAGTGATCCACTCTTGACGTCCAGGTCAATATCACGACTACACTATGTGCTTGGCGGATGGTCCCTGCGGGATGAAGTGAGATATGTCTAACTCGACCTCATTGAGCGATTTCTTTAACGTGCAGAAGGGCGAGCGTCTCAAGACGTTTTCGCTGTTCGCCTGGTTATTCCTCTTTATCTGCGTTTACTACGTTCTCAGACCAATACGGCGCGGTATGGTGCTGGATGGATTGGGCAACGAAAACATGCCATTCATCTATATGGGCACGGCGCTTGTCACTGGCGTGGTCGTCTGGATTTACTCGAAGTTCGCATATCTGCCGCGCAAAAAATTGATTGGAACGATCTACGGAATCTTCTTCGTCAATCTATTGATGTGGTGGCAAGCATTCCAATTCGAAACAAAAGTCACCGCCGGATTCTTCTGGGTGTGGCTCGACGTCTTTTCGATTATGGGCGTCACGCTTTTCTGGATGTATGCCAACGATATTTTCAATAGCTCCAGTGCAAAACGATTGTTCGGCATTGTCGCTGCAGGCGGCGGTCTGGGAGCGGTTCTCGGCAGTACGATCACGGCGACTTTGGTCAACACTCTTGGCACGGTGAACATGCTTCTGGTGGCAGCCGGTTTAGTTGCTGCAACGCTTGGAATTTTCCTGTTTATTGAAAGCGCTGCTGAAAAGGAACAGCCAGTAAAACGCGTTCCGTCTCCGGCTTTCGAGAAAGAAAAAGTTTCCGGAATCGGCAAAGCACTTTCTGTTCTTGCCACTAATAAGCTGCTGATGTGGCTGACTATTGTTGTCTGTTTTGAACGAATCACTCCTGATTTGCTCCAATACATTTATCACGAAGTGTTGCACGGAATGGCTTCCGGCGCCAATGCGATCGCCGCGCTCGATGCGAATCTGGAACGCTGGCGCGCAGTTTGCGAATTCGTGATTGAGCTGTTCTTGGTCGGCATTGTTCTCAAAAAAGTCGGATCGGCACCATGTCTGGCATCATCGGGAGTGGCAATCGCCGGAAGTCTTTTGACCTTCGCGATGTTCACTAATCCATTGATTATCGTCGCCATCTTCCACGTCGACGAAGCGCTCCGGCACTCGTGGTTCAAAGCCGCGAAAGAACTGACTTATACCGTCACCAGCCGCGATGTTCTCTATACAGTGAAACCGGTAATCGAGATGTTCTGCTACCGATTTGCGCGTGGCTTCGCCGGTATCATGATTCTGTTGGTTAATACCGTATGTGGTTTTGGCACAACAGGCATTCTTGTCATGGGCGTGGTTTCAGCGGTCTTCTGGGTCTTCGCCGGACTGAAATTGAATGCTGAGTTTAAACGTTTGGAGCTGGGAGCTCTGCTCGCAAAAGATGGTGGCACCGACCCCGCCAAAAATGCGGACAAGGAACTTCAGCCGGCTTAGTTACCGCGTGCGGTAGGTGATCTGAAAGCAGATTTGAACTTCAGCAGATGAAGTTCAGCAACTGAAGTTCAACAATGCGCTCGACTATCGAGAAGGTGTACCAGTTATTCGGATGGCTTTATCTCGTCTTCCGTTCCAGTCGCGGGCTTATTGTCGGCACCAGACTCGGTGGCACCCGCTCCTTCGTCGTACCAGAATCGATACCTGGGAAAACCGGTTGCCGTTTTGCCGACGCGCTCCATATAGCCGTGCGGGCCATCCGCGCGGCCCGGGTGGTGAAACTTGAACTTGCCTTTACCCATGGGGATGCAGATGACCTGACATTCGCCCTCGGGTTTGTAGCCTTTCCAGTGACGCACCACAATTGGTTTCAGTTTTAGGCTGGTTTTACGAGTGGGAATTTCCCAACGCCATTCTTTTTTGAAGGGCGCGATCACGTAAAAAGAGTACATCAGCATGTCGTCATTGCTGAAAACATTTCCTTCAATCCATGCCGGTTTTGTTAGGTCTTTTTCTGCGGTTTGACCTTTCAGCTCGGGCGCGTCGAGACTCGCATCGCCAGCCTCTGCGCTGATGTTGCCGACCAGACCTTTTGCATGCGTGGAAGAAACCGGCACGGCAAAGTTTAATGCCACGGCAAGAGTCATCGCGGTTGCAAGAACGCGCGATGCCGAAAGAACCTTCGCCGCCGAAAGAACTTTCGCCGCCGAAAAAATCTGTGCAGCCGAAAGCATTTTTGCGATTGAAAAAATCAACGCACCAGAAAAAACGCGCGCAGCAAAAAACGGCTGAGCAAATTTAGCGCGTAGCAGAATCGCTTTCAAACCTAAAGAGTAGCGACAGCCGGCTTCGAAGCAGCGTTGTTGTGACAATCGACCATTGTTTCTTCAATCAAATGATCGACTACAGCCTTGAGGTCATTGGTCTCACGATAGACCTGCAATTGTCCTTCTGCGCTGGTTCCACGCTCCAATATCTTGTACACCCCAGCGAGCGCCTCTCGGCTGCCCAGGTCGTCGACGACATCGTCAACGAACTCGAGCAACTCGGCAATCAATTCTTTGGCAGGGACTTCTTCCTGCTTGCCGAAGTCGATCAGCTTGCCTTCGATACCATAACGCAGTGCGCGCCATTTGTTCTCTTGCAGCAAGGCGCGGCGATACAGTCTGAATCCAAGGTTCTTCTTGATCAGACGATAGAGTTTGCAAACGATTGCCTGAACCAACGCAGCGATTGCGATGCTGTCTTCCGCTCTTGTCGGAATGTCGCAGATTCTAAATTCGAGGGTTGGATAGACCGGGTGAAGACGCAGGTCCCACCAGATTTTCTTGCCATCATCAATGCAATTGGTTTTGATCAAAAGCTTGAGGAAATTATCGTATTCGCTGTACGAACTGAAGTAATCCGGCAATTCCGTCCGCGGATATTTCTTGAAAATTTCGCAGCGATAAGATTTCAATCCGGTGTCGATACCGCGCCAGAACGGAGAGCTGGTCGACAGTGTCAGCAAGTGCGGCAAGAAATAGCGCGCGGCGTTAGAGATGTGAATCGCCATCTCGCGATCTTCCATCGCAACGTGAACGTGCATTCCGAAGATAAGCAAACTGCGCGATAGCACTTGCATGTCTTCGACCAGTTTTACATAACGCTCGTGTTCCGAAATTTTCTGATCGGCCCAGTGTCCAAAGGGATGGGTCGAAGCGGCGACGATGCGCAAGTCTTTGTCGCGTGCCAGTTGATCCATTGTAGTGCGGCAGAAGAAAAGATCTCTTTTTGCCTGCTGAATGTCCTGGCAAATCTCTGTGCCGATTTCGATCATGCACTGGTGCATTTCCGGTTTGGCTTTCTCGCCCAGAGCGTCTTTGGCGGGCTCATAGAGCTCTGGTGCGCGTGAGATCAGATCGCGTGATTCCGGATCAATGATCTGATACTCTTCTTCAATTCCAATAGTGAATTTCTGTTCCATTTTAATGCGACCTCGGCCTAAACTTTTCCTTCGACAATAAATACCGGCACCATGCCACCGCCAGCGGTGACATTAGCCAGGGCGGAACCGGACAATCGCGTGAAGGCGCTGCCGACTTTGCCGTCATAGAGAAGCGGATCGAGGTCAATCAATTGTTCGATGAACTCGACGTCGCCGTCATCTTTGATGTAAGGAAATACCTGCCGCGAGGTTTTTACACGCTCTTGCACCAGGTAGTCTCCTTCTAACGCGATGCTGATTGCAGCATCCCATTCGGATTCTGAGGATTCCCAACCAATATAAATTCCGCGACCGCCGTAATCGTCGTTGGGCTTGAGTACAAGCTGGTCTCGGTATTCTCTGGTGAATTTGAGCAAGTCGACTTTTTTGCCGTAGTGCTCGGTGTTTCGCTCTTCAACTCGACGAGTCCATGGCACATGTTTGGTTATCAGTTCATGTTCTCTAGGCGTGAAGAAGCCTGCGAATTGTTCGTCTGTTAGCAGTCCGAACAAAAGTTTTTTGTGGACAAGTTTGCCCCGGAATGAGTTGACCATGCAGATCGCGTTACTTTCGTACGCTTGCAGCAGGTTTTTGCACTCATCTTTTTTCTCTAAAAATTCGTTGACGAGAACTCGTTTATAAACGATATCGATGTCGAAGCCGTCCTTACAGAGCCGGCCGTTGCTGAATTCCAGTTCTCTTGGATCAGCAATAATCGTTTTGTATCCTTGCTGTTCGAAGTAGTCTTGAATCAACTCAAACTCGCGAGCAGTCGGCAATCCCTTGTAATCGACGATGGCGATTTGTGGGTGTTTGCCATTGCCTGAAAATTCGGTGTGAGCAGAGAGCAAGACACGGAGCAGGTGTTTCAATCCATCCAGTCTGGAAATACGAAACTTGTTTTGAAACTGTTTCATCACGTCGAGAGTCAAAAAGATGTCGGACGCGACGTCGGCGTAAGCGACACCAGCAGGCGTTTCAGCGTTTAGCTCTACGAATGATAATGCGTCATCGGTAAGAAAGGAATCGAGTCTCGACAGACGGGAGACACCTTTGAATTTCGGATCGGTGGCGATCAATCGACGCTCGTCTTCGGTCAATCCAAGGTAGTCTTGAAGCTTTGGATCGGCAATTGCCAGATCGCCGACTTTGAGAACTGCTCCCCAGATCTCTTCGCAAACTTGCGTGACGCGATCGAAATCTTGTCTGGCGATGAAGTGCGGACGCAGATAAGGACTCAACATTCGACCGCCAAAAATAAATTGGACGTCGTTGAGTTGCTTCCACATGTCATCCTTCGTGCTTTTCAGCAACTCCGGAGAAGACTGCAGGAGTTCATTATAGTAATCGATCGATTCTCTTTCGAGGTCGTGCATCGTGGCGAATCCGTGGACGAGGGAGGTGCCTACCAACTGGTTTCCATTAGTGGGAATGGAAATTTTGAAAGAGATTAGTCGACAGCTAGCTGAGGACTACAATGCAACGGGCGGATCGCATAACGATCCGCCCGTTCAAGATTTGCTATTTATTTGGCTGCGACGAGTTTCGGATTGAGAAATGAGGACCATTTCAAATCGCGATTGGCTTGATGCTTGCCTTTTGCGTAACTGGCGCAGAGTTCTGCCATTGCTTCAATCATCCATTTGAAGTTCTCCGGTCCGACCGAATGGAGATCGGCGTCAGGAGCTGGATTTGTGAAGTCGATAGCATACGGAATGCCGTCACGAATTGCGAATTCGGCGGTGTTCATGTCGTAGCCCAGCGCTTCGTTGAGCTTGATGCAATCATCAATGATGCGCTTTTCGAGTTTTGGATCGAGGTAATCTTTGTCAAGGAAATATTGACCTTGCAGATAAGGCTTCGACGGATCGTAAGGCATGATGCGGACGTTCTTGCGACCGATGGTGTAGCACCGAACGTAGCGATCGAAGTTGATGAACTCTTGAAGCATCATGCAAATGGTGCCGGTGCGATCGTAGTAGTAGATCAACTCTTCGAGCGAGTCCAGCTTATAAACGTTCTTCCAGCCGCCGCCATCGAATGGCTTCATGATTGCCGGCATGCCGGTGTATTCAACGATGGCTTTCCAATCGAGTGGAAACTCGAGGTTGCGGAGCGATTCGCCGGTGATGGCGTCGATATAGCCTCTTTGTGGCAGCAAAACTGTTTTTGGAATAGCGATGCCGAGACGTTCCAACAGCGCGGTTCCGAAGAATTTGTCATCGGCTGACCACCAGAACGGATTGTTGATAATCGCGGTACCGGAGAGCGCTGCCGCTTTCAAATAGGAGCGGTAGAACGGCACTTCATGCGAAATGCGGTCGATGATTACGCTGTACTTACTGAGTTCGTCGGCTTTGTAGCCGCCGACTTTGACCATCTCTGCCTCGATTCCGAGGTTTGATGAGTTGACATACTTGATGAATTCTTCGGGGAACGAGCTCTCACGCCCCACCAAAAGCCCTACTTTCATGCTTGTGGACCTGTTTTTAAGTGTGATACTTGACGCTTGGAAAATCTTACTATCAATTAAGTTCTAAAGATCAGAACCCCCGCCGATAGAGGAAAAAACTATGAAATTTTTAGATTCCAGGCGCGTTTCGGACCGCTGAAGTTGTCTTTGTAAGCTTTGTTTGCGCGATCGACCCGAGTCACTACGGCAAGCGATGTCAGTTTCGTTGCTTCACGAATAACTACTTGGCGTTGTGCCAATTGCTCACGGCACGATCACTCGACTCACCCAACTGAAATCTCATCAGTTTAGCTCGCCAGTTCCCTTGCTGACTTCACCTGGTTTCGGTTAGTCGGCGGTCCCGTCATTGATTCGATTAGTTTGCGCCGCCAATGTACATCAAAATCATCTGTTCCCAAACTGGCCAGTCGTGAGCGAAGCCGTCCCACTCACGCAAAGCATGCCAAATATTGTGGTCCCACATGACTTGAGACAATTCGAGGTTGTTGTGATACGCCGAGTCTTCTCGTCCGATTGGGAAGATGATATCGAGATTTCGAACTCTAGCCAGGTGCTCAGGGCAGTTATGCATTTGGCGAACCAGTTCGATTGGATTGCTCTGGTGGACAGCCTCGTCGTAGTGACCGCCCGCCCATTTCGAGATGTCATAGATGCCGCTCATGGCAAGCACTCTTCCGAATAGATGAGGAAAGCGCAACGCGATATTCATGGCATGGTAAGCACCGAAACTGGCACCGGTGGCGATGACGTATGGATTGTCATTTTTCGAACGGCTAAACGGCAAAACTTCGTCGACGATATAACTTTGGTACTGCAGGTGACGATGAGCGCGCCATTGCGGGCTGGCTCCATAGTTGTACCAGGAATCGGTATCTACACTATCGACACAGTAAAGCTGCAACCAGCCCTGTTCTATGTGATGGTGGAGGATATTCATGAATCCTCGGTTTTCCCAATCAAAAAATCTTCCCATCGAAGTCGGGAAAACAACGACCCGGGCGCCATGGTGACCGAAGACAAGCAGCTCCATCTCGCGGTTCAAATTATCGCTGTGCCACTTATGATACTCTCTATGCATTTCTTATTTCCGGTTCCTATTTGATTGAGTCGGGCAGATTGTAGCATGCAGTGTTTTGTCTCTTCGCAACTTAAAGAACCGGTCGGACAGCGCGTTGAAGGTGTGTTTCTATGTTTCGATTGAACTGGTGGCTCGTATTCGTTTTATTGATTTTTGTGTTGATGTGTACGACGTCAAGTAATGCTCAGGAGAGCTTATTCGAAACCATGTTCGACGAAGGCGGCCGCGCGCTACTGGAGCGGCGTTACCCGGAAGCCGAGAAGAAGTTGAAAGCGGCATTGAGAGAGGCTGAGCAATTCCCGCCATCGGACGTGCGATTGCAACGAACGATTCAGACGCTTGCTGAACTCTATGATGAAGAGAAAAAATTCGATCTGTCAGAACCGCTCTACAAGCGATTGTTGGACAACGACGAGAAAAACAATCCTGCCAAAAAGCGCACCCTCGCTGGTGACTACGACAAGCTGGCATCCAATCTGCAGCGCCAGGGAAAATATGAGCAAGCGATTTCCTTTTACCTGAAGGCAAAAGATCTTTTCACTCAAGCAGATAAAGAGGGAGTGGAAACCACGGCAACAACGGAATCCGATCTCAACGCGATGAAAGTGGAAAATCGCGTTGTCTCGCTAATCCGCTTGGCGTCTGCATATTCTGAGTTGGGCAAAACGGCGGAGTGCGAAAAAGCCTTGCGCGAAGCGCTGACTGTGGCGGAAGGCAGCGATGATGCGATCGCCGCTGGACGTGTTTTTGATGCGCTCGGGCGGCACTACACGACAGCTGGTCGGTACGATGAAGCTGATGCAGTTTTAAATCAAGCTCAAACTCAGAAGAAAAAAATTCAAGACGTTGGCATCAGACGACTTGAGATTTCGAATACTGCTTTATTGTTCGGTCAATTATTCCGAGCGCAAGGAAAGATCAACGACGCCCTTCAGTCGATTCAATTGTCGTACAAGATGCGCGCTGGTTCTCTGGAAGACAACGATCCGCGAATCTACGAACCGCTTTTGGTGCGCGCCAGCATTTACCGAGATCTGACTTGTTATAAGGATGCAGTAGCAGAACTTGAAAAAGGTCGGGTTTTAGTCGAGAAATCATTTGGCGATGAAAGCCCTCGTTATGCAGAATTCCTGAGACAGCTTGCCGCTGATTATGTTTCATGTTCGCAATATGCGAAAGCTGATCCATTGCTGCGCAAAGCTCTTTCAATAGATGAACTGGCGTATGGAAAAGATGCGCGTCAGGTGGTGCTCGATTTGAACGCGATGGGAATGTACTACATCTATCAAGGCAAATACACTGATGCCGAGCCAATCTACAAACGTGCTCTCGAAGTCACCGAGAAAAATCTTGGACCCGATCATGTTGATGTAGCCGCTGCACTGAACAGTCTTGCCTGGTTGTATTCCAATCAACGTCGCTTTGAAGAGGCACGACCTTTGATCGAAAGAGGTTTGGCGATTCGCGAGAAAGCGCTGGGCAACGAGCATCCAGTGGTCGCTCGCAATATGCATAATCTTGCCAATGTTTTGATCTCAGAACAGAAACTCGATCAAGCTCAGCAATTACTTCTGCGTACTTTGAAGATTCAAAAATCTGTCCTCGGTCCCGAGCATGAAGACACAGTCGCGACCATGCGAGACCTGGCGGACTTGCTCAAGGCATCGAATAAGTTTGCGGACTCGGAAGAATACTTCCGGGCGATTTTAAAATCGGATCAAAAAACAAATGAACCCGGCAGTGCAATCGTCGCTGCCGACTTGGAAAATCTGGCGCGAGTTTTAATCGAGACTTCCAGAGAAGACGAGGCGAAACCGCTAATCGCGCAAGCCAAAGAAATCAAGCTAAAATTGCCGGGATACAACGACAGCAATCAAGGACATGCCATCACCCTCGGTGTGCCGAAAACAGGCATTGCAACCGCGAAACCGGTCGCCGATAAGTGGGCACTCGTAGTAGGCCTCAGTAACTTTAAAGATCCAGCAATCAATTTGCAGTTTGCCGCCAAAGACGCGATGGACTTCCGCAACTACCTGATCTTCGAAGCAAACTTTAAACCGGATCACGTAAAGCTTCTACTCGATGAACACGCCACGCGCGACAACATCATCTCGCACCTGGGCGATAAGTGGCTCAGGAAAAATGCGAAGAATGACGACCTCGTCGTAATCTACGTATCGACGCATGGAACCTCGGCTCGCAAGGACGTCGGTAACGCCAACTTTATCGTCGCTTACGAAACCAATTTGAATAACGCTGTTTTGTCAGGCATACCGATGCAGTTTTTCACAGCCGGTGTAAGAGATATGATCCCGAGCCAGCGCGTTGTAATTGTAATGGATGTTTGCCATGGTGGCGCAATTCGTGAGAACTCGCTTGCCACCGCGATTGGTGCCAAGGAGAAAGAGACGCACCATACTGCCGCCGGAAGCAAAGCAATTATTCTTCAGCCTGACATGCGTGTTAAAGCCAGCACCGCTGCTGGTACCCATCCCGGAGCGTTGAGTGTCGGTACCGGACAAATCGTCGTTGCTTCCAGCGATTCGGATCAAGTTTCGTGGGAATCGCGACTTTATCCCAATGGCGTGTTTACTCGTCAGTTGATCGAAGCGTTGCGAACAAGAGGACCGAATACGACGGTTCAAGAAGCGTACAAAATCATGCGAGCGAAAGTTGAACAAGAAGTTTTGCGCTCGCGCGCCGAGATCCAAACTCCGATTCTGGCGTTGCACACGTGGCACGGCGCTGAGGCGGTTTTAGGAGTGAAGCCGGCTGCGCCCCGGAATGTTGCAGTTCCAGCTTCGAAATAATCTGGGTTCGTTTAGAATTTTGTATCGTAGAGCTAGTCTAGAGCACAATCTAACGTGAAGGAAGCGACCTAACACGAGAAACCGATCTCTTATTTCATTAAACGAATCTGAGATGTTAAGAGCGACTGGAATCTATAATGATCTCCGTTGCGATCAATTGACCAAACTGACTTCTAATTCGGCAAAGGTAATCAAAATTATGGCGGGCGAAAAACATACGATGCGAAAAGCTATTCGGAAACTTCCGATTGTCACCGTCAGTCTGTTAACGTGCATCTCGATGGTTGCGAATGCCGATGCCTGTTTCGGAAAAAAGAAAAGCGACAACAATCACATCGCTGAGAAGAAAACGGACAAAGATGCGTCCGACACTAAAGTAGATAAAGTCGCTTCCGAAAAGAAATCCAAGAAAAAGGATAAGAGCGACAAGAATGACAAAGGCGGCGATTCTAATAGAACGGTTCGCGAAACTGCCGGCACAAAAGTCGATCTCGTGGAGGGCATGCCACCGTTTCTTTACTGGCAATCGACCAGCGAATCTCCAAAAGGAATGGTTTTGTGCCTCCATGAATTAGGCATGCACAGCGGAGTTTTCGATGACCTCGCGAAGAAGCTGGTTGCGTCCGGCTACTCGGTATATTCGATGGACTTACGCGGCTTCGGCGGTTGGAAAGACAAAGGTTCCGAAGGCAAAATGGACTTGAAGGACACGCTCGGCGACATCAAGAGCGCCACAGAAGCCATTCGGAAGAAACATCCAAACAGCAAAGTCTTCCTCCTCGGTGAAGCCATGGGCGGTGCCCTCGCACTCGAAGCCGCCTCGAAATTCTCTGATATCATATCCGGTGCCATCTCCTCAGCACCCGGCGGCGAACATTTCGGCACGCTCGGAAACTACTTGAGCGTCGGCACCAGATTCACCGCATTCAACAAGCGCTTCAATAAAGGCGAAGAACTTGTCAAAGTAGCCACGCCTAAAAAAGATCTGCAAGAGGCGTTGATGAAAGATGCGAATGTTCGCCTCGATCTCGCACCGAATGAATTGATGGCCTGCCAATTCTACATGTACAAAACACGCCAGTTCGCGAAGCAAATCAAGACTCTGCCGATCATGATCGTTCAAGGACAAAAAGACGGCGAATCGAGACCACAGGGCGCCAAGAAAGTGTTCGACAATCTCTCGACCGAAGACAAAGAATTCCTCGCGCTGGAAAACGGCGATCACTACGTATTCGAAGATATCGATGTCGACAAAAAAGCAATGACCGCGACTGTCGCATGGCTGGACAAGCACTCGGCTCAAAACTAGGTACCTTATCCCAAGCAGGGACGTCCCGGGGTCCTTGTGATTCAATCTTGGGAACTGTGATAAACTGTCGATAAATGGTCAAGATACCCAGCCAAAGGCACTTTTCGATAACAGATTGGCGACGATGGGCAAGTGGACGATATAGTATGAACCAGCCACAATCAGAAGAACGAGTTACTGTAGAGAAGATCCTTCGCCTGGTCGAGCAGCTTTCGCCTGAAGAAGTGCAAGAATTGCGTCGAGAATTGTCGAAGACATGGGGAGACCGGTTTCGGCAATTGGTGCAGGACGTGGACAATGATAATGAAGGCACCGAACCAATTGCAGACGAAGAGATTGCCGACGAAGTAACAAAATATAGAAGGGAAAAAAGAGCGCAGGGTGCTTAAAGTAGTCGTTGACGCAAACATTTGGATCAGCGCGCTTTTGAACAGCAACAAGGCTCTTGAAGTTGTGCGTTTGCTGGACCACGACCAATACCAGTTGATTTGTGCAGAAGCTCTCATTAGCGAACTTGCAGAAGTTGCTGGACCGGCCTAAGTTTCAAACCAAGATACAGCCTCGGCGCAAAGAAAGTTTGTTGGAGTTGATTCGAGAGAAAGCGCAGTTCATCAAGTTGCCGTTAGGTGTCGAAAGCGTGTGCCGCGACCCCAAGGACGAAGTCTATATCGTATGCGCGGTCGTTGCACAAGTTGATTTCCTAGTGAGCGGCGACAAAGACCTGCTTGTCTTGAAACAACACGATGGAGTTAAGATTACTTCGCTTCAGTCTTTTGTCGAATTGTTCGAGTAACAAGAAATTCGCAATTTGCGGGTTGGATCTGTCAATAATTTTGTGTCAAAGGTAGTCCATTGTAATTACCTTTAGAGATTGGAATGATACCGCCACAGAGGCGTACAGCGCTAGCTGTAGCCGATGGGGTGGAACCGTCGGCGGTGCAAGC